>Ga0209376_1000096_pt1 | contig 92511 bp, 103 predicted proteins | sample GraSoiAngelo_134_FD_185891 | JGI IMG/M metagenome (GOLD analysis project Ga0209376, IMG submission 185891) | Grasslands soil microbial communities from the Angelo Coastal Reserve, California, USA - 14_0929_05_30cm (SPAdes) (version 2) | ecosystem: Environmental > Terrestrial > Soil > Grasslands... | reverse complement strand
CTTTTCGCATCAACGCCTTCAGGCCCGCGGCCGCGCCCATCGCCGCCGAGCCGCTGCTGCCCAGCTGAGTGTGCATCCAGGGCACCACCCAGGAGGTGCTGTAGTAGGTGGTGTTGGCCACGTACATGCACCCCGTGCTGCCCAGCACGATCGTCCGCGGGCCGGCCGCTTTGGCCATCATCTTCATCACCAGGGCCGATTCGCAGCCCTGGCAAGTGCGGTGGCCCGAGGTGAAGAACTCCTCGAGCGGGAGTTTCTTGACCCCCTTGATGGGATTCAACTTTTGGGTGGGAACATCGATCATCGTGTCCATCTCATTCTCCCCGCGTCTACTCGCGCAGGCCGATCCACTGAGTCGAAGCTTGTTGTTTACCGTCGGCCGCCTGATAGACGAGATCGGTCATCCTTCTCACATCGGGCACCGTCACTTCGCGACCGCCCAGGCCACAGATGAAGCTCAGCAGCGGCGGCCGCCGGACGGCGGGATACATCGCGGCACGGACCTCGGTGGCCAGCACGCCGGAGAGGTACGGCGAACCGAACGAAAAGTCACGGTCAACAATGCCCACCGCGGCAAAGCGGCCAAGCGTCCGGGCCAGCTCCACAGCCGCGAACGGCCGGAACCATCGCACCCGCACGAAGCCGACTCGCTTCCCTTCCTTGCGCATTTGGCGGATGGCCACTTTGACGGGCGTGGAGAGCGTACCCATGCCCACCAGCACCACGTCGGCATCGGCGGTCTCGTACTCCTCGAAGAAGGGATTGCCGTACCGCCGTCCGAAGATCCGCTCGAACTGCGCATAGGCTTCGAGGATGACGTCATGCGCCCGCTCCATGGCCGCCGCGTTCTGCCGGCGGATCTCCATCAGCCAATCTTCGTTGGCTTGGGGGGCGACGGTGATGGGGTTGTCCGGATGGAGCAGCAGATCGCCGCGGTTGTAGCGTGGGAGGAACGCGTCTACCGTCTCCTGCGGCGGAATCTTGACCAGCGCCTGAGAGTGGGTCAGGAAGGCGCCGTCGCAGCTGATGGCGCAGGGGAGGAAGACGCGCCGGTCCTCGGCCACACGGTAGGCGATCAGCGCCGTATCGAGCGCCTCCTGGGCCGTATCCACCCAGACCAGCTGCCAGCCGAGATCGCGGACGGCGAGCGCGTCGTTGTGCTCCACGCCGAAGGCGCCCGGGTCATCGAGCGCGCGGTTGCCGACCATGGCCACCATGGGAATGCGCAGAGCCGGCGTCACGGTCAACGCCTCGAAGGCGTACATCCAGCCCACCCCGCTGCTGCCGCAGAACACCCGTGCGCCTACGGCCGAGGCGTGCTTGACGATCTCGAACTGCGAGTGTTCGCTTTCCGCGACGATGTACTCGCAGTCCAGCTCCCCGTTGGCCACCAGCTTGGCCACATACTGCATCACGGTGTCGTAGGGTCGGATCGGGTACGCCGTGATCACGTCCACGTCAGCCAGCTTGCAGGCTACCGCAATGGCCTCGCTGCCGGTGATCAGGGCCGTGTGCTCGACTGGCTGCTCGATCGCTGCTCCCATCTGTGCCATGCCGACTCTCCCCTTCGCCGATCTCGTTCCCTCTCTCACTCTCCGCCGCTCTCGATCATCGCCGGGATCTGCTCTTCATACTGCCCGCGGTAGCGGAAGCCGTGCGAGCGCTCCGGCCGGTGCTCGATCTTCTGCTCCAGCCACTTCCTGTAGCTCTCTTTGTCCTTCTTCCACATCTCCCACTGGCTGGCGTTGTCGCAGAAGGCGACCTCATTGACCATGGTCACGCAATTCGGCACGGGACACACCGCCTCGCACACCCCGCACCCGCAGCACGCTTCCATGTTCGCGTCGTACAAACCATCTGGGGTCACGTCGAAGCAGGAGTCCGGACACTGCAGCCAGCATAACGTGCATTTGATACAGGTCTCGAAATCGACAACCGGCCGCATGGTGCGCGTGGTGAACTTCTTGAAGGTGGGGTTCCGCTCCGGCCGATAGCCGCCCATCGCCTGGCTCTCGGGATCTTGAATGGCGCCGCCCCGAGGAATGCTGGGAATGGCGATGCCCTCACGCATCTCCCACCACTTCGGCAATTCGAAGCGATACGGCTCTTCGGGATTGCCCTGGTGGGGCTCCACCGTGACGGTGCTGATACGCTCATATGAGCGGGCCGCCGAAGTGACCTTCAGGGGATCATTCCACTCGGCCAGGATGGCTTTTTGTACCGATTCCAGGCTGACTAGCTCGGGCAGGAGCTTGGCGATCGCGCCCAGGATGCGCACGTCGGTGTGGTCGTCCTTGTAGACCCACAACCCGGAGAAGCTGGGAATACCCTTCACGATGGCGAGCCGGTAGGGGCATTCCTTGCGGTGGGCCATGGCGATGAGCGTTTCTGGCGGCTCCTTGGAGGTGACGATCAACGTTCCGCCAGGCTTCAGCAGCCGATTGATCGGCTGGAGACCGTACCAGGCCCACGACTCGACACCCTTCGCGAGCGTATCGTCCACGGCGATGGTGATGTCCACCTCTTGGGGCTCGTACTTGGCCATCCCTTCTTCGAGGGTGACGTCGTCGGTTGCGACGATGGCGAAGTTCTTGGCTGGAATCCCGTTGCGTTCGGGACTGTCGCCATAACGGCCAAACGAGATGCCCGGCTTGCCTTCCTGATGTGCCGCCAGAACGATCGTTCGGCTGATATTCTTGGCCAATGTCTTCTGAAAGATCCCTCGGTAGACGATTTCGACCGCAAATAGCCGACCCATCGCGAGCCTCCCGTTTCGTCAGAGCTTCTTCAGAATGATTTCCTCGATCTTCTCCAGGTGCTGGCGCATCGCGCGCTCCGCCGCGGGGGCGTCGTGTCGCTTGATGGCGCGCAGAATCTGCTGGTGCCCGCTGAAGGACTTTTCAAGACGCCCCTCGAACTGCAACGAGCGCTCCCGGCTGGCGCGGAGCAGATCCATCAACACGTCGAGCACCTTCAGGACCACGCTGTTCTTGGCCGCCATGGCAATGTTGTAATGGAACTCGGAGTCTTCCTCGATGGCCAATTCGCGCCGGCGGACCTTCTGCCCTTGTCGGCGGAGGATGTCTTCCAGGTGGGCGATTTCCTCGGGGGAAGCGTGGCTGGCGGCGCGGGCGGCCAGGGGCGGCTCGATCATCTTGCGCACGTCCAGCAGCTCGCCCACCAGCGTGCGCTTGCGAACCAGCACGGCGGCCAGCGGGTTGACGAGCGAGTCGGCCGAGACGTCGCAGACGACCGTACCCTCGCCTTGGCGAGGGTCCACCAGCCCCGCGAGCTCCAGCGTGCGGATGGCGTCCCGCACCGAGCTGCGGCTGACCCGGAACATCACGCACAGCTCTCGCTCGGGGGGAAGCTTGTCGCCGGGCGTCAGTCCGCCTTCGACGATGAGGCGCTCGATCTGCTTGGCGACCTTTTCGTGCAGGCGGGTCCTGCGGACCGCCTCGAACTCTGGCTTGAGGATGCCCAGCACGGCGGGTGCCCTCACCAAAGGTCTGGTCATCAGACCACTACCTGCTTCAAAATCCACCTGCTGCCTGCTGTCAAGGGGGTGGTTGGGCTCGGTAGGAGCAGGTCCGCACCGCGGGGGGAGCGCCGATCCCGTTGACCTTCGGGCGTGGACGGGCCTAGAACCCGGGCTGCCTCGACGACCCGCTCGCGCCATCCCCGGCGCAGAAGGAGACAGCCATGCCGGAGTACCAGCTCTACATCGACGGGCAGCTCTGCGACGCCGAAGGCGGCAGGACCGCCGACTCGATCAACCCCGCCACCGAAGAGCCGTGGGCCCGGGTGGCACGCGCCAGCCGCAAGGACACCCAGCGCGCGATCGCCGCGGCGCGCCGGGCATTCGACGAGGGGCCCTGGCCGCGCATGAGCCAGGCGGACCGCGCGAAGATCCTGAACCAGGTCGCCGACGGTCTCGAGGCTCGCAGCCAGGAGCTGGCGGCCGTCGAGACGCATGACTCGGGCGGCACCATTCGCAAGACCTCGGGCGACATGATGATGGGCGCCGCGCAGCTCCGCTACTTCGCCGAGATGGCGCCGAAGCTGCCGCTGTGGGAGGAGATCCAGGTCCCGCAGTTCCCCGCCCAGTCGAAGAACTACCTCCAGCGGGAGCCGATCGGCGTCTGCGGCCAGATCATCCCGTGGAACTTCCCGCTCATGATGGCGGTGTGGAAGATCGGGCCGGCGCTCTGTGCGGGGAACACGCTTGTGCTGAAGCCCGCGAGCGACACGCCGTGCTCGGCCCTCGAGCTCGCCAAGATCATCGACCAGACCGACCTCCCGAAGGGCGTCCTCAACGTGATCCACGGCAGCGGCGCCGAGTGCGGCGAGGAGCTCTGCACGAGCCCGCTGGTCGACAAGGTGGCGCTCACCGGCTCGACGGAGGTCGGTCGCCGCGTCCAGCAGCTTGCCTCGGGGACCATCAAGAAGGTCACGCTCGAGCTCGGCGGCAAGTCGGCCAACATCATCCTCGACGACGCCGACCTCGAGATGGCGGTCGACGGCTCGCTCTTCGGCTGCTTCTTTCACCAGGGCCAGGCGTGCGAGTCGGGCACCCGCCTCTTCGTCTCCGAGAAGCTCCACGACGAGGTGGTGGGGCGGCTCGTCGAGCGGACGAAGCCGCTCACCGTCGGCGACCCGATGGACTTCGCCACCTGCCAGGGCCCGCTCATCTCCGCACGCCAGCGCGAGACGGTGCTCGGCTACATCAAGAAGGGCGTCGACGAGGGGGCGAAGGTCGCCGTCGGCGGCAAGCGGCCGGAGCACCTCGCGAAGGGCTACTACGTCGAGCCGACCATCTTCGTCGACGTGAAGAACAACATGACGATCGCGCAGGAGGAGATCTTCGGTCCCGTCCTCTGCGTCATCCGCTACAAGACGATCGACGACGCCATCCGGATGGCCAACGACTCGATCTACGGCCTCGGCGGTGCGGTCTGGTCACGGGACAAGGAGAAGGCCCTCGTCGTCGCGAAGCAGATGCGGACGGGCACGGTGTGGGTCAACGAGTACCACCTGCTTTCGGTTGCGGCCCCGTTCGGAGGCTACAAGCAGAGCGGGATCGGGCGCGAGTTCGGTCTCGAGGGCATCCTCGAGTACACCGAGGTGAAGCACGTGCACGTCGACCAGGTCGACAACCGCGGCGGGAAGTTCTGGTACGGCGCGCTCTTCGGCGCCTAGCGGACAACCCGTATGCGGGTGGGGGCAACCCCGCTGGCCGAGACGGTCGTCGCCCGGGTGCGCGCGGCGCACCTGGGCGACGAGCTCGTCTTCGTCTTCGGATCCGGGTGCTGCGAGGGGACGGCGCCCCACCTCTTTGCCCGCTACACGCTCACGCCGGAGCAGGAGCCGGTGGGCGCGGTCGCCGGCGTCGGGGTGTTCGCCGATGCCCACGTCCGCCGGCTGTACCGCGACCGCACGATCGTCATCGACGCGGAGGCGGATCCGCTCGCCGACGGGTTCTCGGCCGAGATCCCCCTCGGCTGGCGATTCGTCCTCCGGCTTGCATGATTCCGCGCCGAGGCAGAGAGTAGGGCCATGGCGAGCTCAACCCTGACCGTCATCGACAACCGGACGGGCAAGCGCTACGAGCTCCCGATCGAGCACGGCACGATCCGCGCGGCCGACCTCGCGCAGATCCGGGTCGCCGGCGAGCCGGGCCTCGTCAGCTACGACCCCGCTCTCATCAACACGGCCACGTGCAAGAGCAAGGTGAGCTACATCGACGGCGAGCGCGGCATCCTGCGCTACCGCGGCTACCCGATCGAGGAGCTGGCCGAGAAGAGCAGCTTCCTCGAGACCGCCTACCTGATCGTCAAGGGCGAGCTGCCGACCACGTCGCACTTCCGGATGTGGCAGCACAACATCAAGATGCACACGCTCGTCCACGAGAACGTGAAGCACTTCATCGAGGGCTTCCGCTACGACGCGCACCCCATGGGCATCCTCATCGCCACGGCCGGCGCGCTCTCCACCTTCTACCCCGAGGCCAAGAACATCATGGACCTCGAGACGCGGCGGATGCAGACCCGGCGGCTGATCGGCAAGATGCCGACGATCGCCGCGTTCGCGTATCGCCACAGCCGCGGGCTGCCCTACGTGTATCCGGACAACGATCTCACCTACACGGGCAACTTTCTCTCGATGATGTTCAAGATGACGGAGCTCAAGTACCGGCCGGATCCGGTGCTCGAGCACGCGCTCGACGTCCTCTTCATCCTGCACGCCGATCACGAGCAGAACTGCTCGTCCACGACCATGCGCGCGATCGGCAGCGCGCACTCCGACCCCTACGCCGCGGTGGCCGGCGCGGCGGCGGCCCTCGGCGGGCCGCGCCACGGCTCGGCGAACGAGGAAGTGGTCCACATGCTGCACGAGATCGGCTCGGTGGACCGCGTCCCGGATCTCATCAAGCGCGTGAAGGCGGGCGAGCTGCGGCTCATGGGCTTCGGCCACCGCGTCTACAAGAACTACGATCCGCGCGCGCGGCTCATCAAGAAGATCGCCTACGACGTCTTCGAGGTGACGGGGAAGAACCCGCTCATCGAGATCGCGCTCGAGCTCGAGCGGATCGCGCTCCAGGACGACTACTTCGTGTCGCGCCGGCTCTACCCGAACGTCGACTTCTACTCGGGCATCATCTACGAGGCGATGGGGCTGCCCGTCGCCATGTTCCCGGTGATGTTCGCGATCGCCCGCACCGCGGGCTGGATGGCGCAGTGGGCCGAGATGGTCCTCGACGAGGAACAGAAGATCGTGCGCCCGAAGCAGATCTACATCGGCTACGACGAGCGACACTACGTGCCGCTCGACCAGCGGCGCGAGGGCGGGGCGCCCGAGACCGAGGTGCCCGGGCCGCTCTGAGGCCCGCTCGTCGCGTGCCGAATCGCGGGCATCGACCGACGGCGGCATGGCGATGGGGCGTCGGGGCCGTCGTCGCCCTGTGGATGGGTTCCACCGCGCGACTGGAGGCGGCGGACTACCTCGTCTGGAAGACGGACCAGAAACGGGTCGACGCGGGCGTCGAGTCCTGGCGGCTTCCCAAGGTGCTCGAGGCGATCAGCGCGGCCACCGGCTGGCAGATCTACGTCGAGCCCGACACGGAGTACGCCGTCACCGCGCGGTTCGAGGGACTCGCGCCGCCCGACGCCCTCCGGCGGCTCCTCGGCGATCTCAATTTCGCTCTCCTGCCCCAGACCAACGGCCCGGCGAAGCTGTTCGTCTACCGGAAGTCACTCGATCACGCCACGCAGCTGGTCCAGGTGGGCAAGGGGTCGGCGAAGCGCTCGCGCCCGAGCAAGATCATCGGGAAAGAGCTCATCCTGACGCTGAAGCGCGGATCGAAAACGGACGTCGCCGCGTTGTCGACGCGCCTGCACGGAAGAGTCGTCGGTCGGCTCGATGCCTTCAATGCCTTTCGGCTGGAGTTCGACGACGACACCGCCGCACGGGAGGCTCGTGCCGCGCTCGAGCGCGAGGGCGACGTCGCGTCGATCGAGAACAACTCCACGATCGCCGCGCCCGGCGTCCTGGAGCCCCTGGAGATGAGCTCGCCCGGCGGCCTCCCGATCGCGCCGAACGTCTCGCCCTCCACGGATCAGGTCGTCGTCGGCCTCATCGACACCGCGGTGCAGATGCAGGGGACGATGTTCAAGGACTTCCTCCAGCCGGGGGTGTCGCTGTTCGGGGACTACCAGCCTCCGGCCGATCAGATGACTCATGGCACCGCCATGGCGGAGACCATCCTGGACGGCGTCGCGCGCGCCCTCCAGGACGACGGCGCGGGCAGTGGAAAGGTCTCCGTGTCCATTCTGCCGATCGACGTCTACGGCGCGAACGCGGACACGACGGCCTTCGACGTCGCTCGCGGCCTGTACGAGGCGCTCAGCCGGCATGCGAACATCATCAATCTGAGCCTCGCGGGCAGCAGCGACAGCTCGCTCGTGAAAGGCCTGATCGAGGATGCCCGAAGTCATGGCGTCCTGTTCGTCGCCGCAGCCGGCAATGAGCCGGTGACCACGCCGACCTATCCGGCGGCCGACCCGGGAGTCCTCGCGGCCACGGCCGGTGATGCTCGAGGCGGTATCGCGTCCTACGCCAATCGCGGCCCGTTCGTCGATGTCATCGCACCGGGGGTCAACGTGGTTCACTATCAGGATGCGGCGTGGTTCGGCACCGGCACCTCGTTTGCCACCACCTGGGTCAGCGGCTGGGCGGCAGGCTTCATGGCCTCCGCGGGTCATCACTCGTCGCCCGCGACGCAGGCCGCGACCCTGGAACGCTGGCGCCTGGTTCGGTGACCGTCCCGCTGCCCGAGCGCTTCGAGCCGCAGCTCGCGACCTTGGCCAGCACCGCGCCGGACGGCGACGAGTGGCTGCACGAGTTCAAGTTCGACGGCTACCGGATCGGCTGCCGCGTCGACGGGCGGAACGTCGCCCTCATCAGCCGCAACGGCAACGACTGGACCGACAGGTTCCCCGAGGTACGCGCGGCGGCAACCGAATTGCCCGTGAGGCGCGCCTTTCTCGACGGCGAGGTGGCCGTCGTGCTGCCCGATGGCCGCACGAGCTTTCAGGCGCTGCAGAAGGTCTTCAGCGGTGGCGATCGCGCCGATCTGGCCTACTTCGTCTTCGACCTGCTGCACCTCGACGGCGAAGACGTCGGGCGCCTGCCGCTGGAGCGGCGCAAGGCTCGTCTCGCAGAGCTGCTCCGCTCGCAGAAGAAAGCGCGGGTCCGGTACTCCGAGCACGTCGTCGGCCACGGTCCCGAGGTCTTCGCCCGGGCCTGCCGCATGGGGCTCGAGGGCATCGTCTCGAAACGCCGGGACCTGCCGTACGTGCCCGGTCGCCGATCCGCCTGGGTGAAGGTCAAGTGTATCAAGCGACAGGAGTTCGTCGTCGGCGGCTTCACCGATCCGGAAGGCTCGCGGGTCGGGATCGGCGCCTTGCTCGTCGGCGTGCGCGATGCCACGGGTGCGCTGGCGTTCGCCGGGAAGGTCGGTACGGGCTTCACCAACCAGACCGCCGAGGCCCTGCGTCGCCGGTTGGAACGCATCGAGCAGACCGAATGCCCATTCACGCCACGTCCTCCCGGATCGCTCGGCCGCAACGCCCACTGGGTGAAGCCCACGCTGGTTGCTGAAGTAGCGTTCTCGGAATGGACGAACGACGGGAAGATCCGGCATCCGTCCTATCAGGGTCTTCGTGAGGACAAGCCGGCGAATGAGATTCGCCGCGAGGAGCCCGCTTCCCCACCGGGGACCCGGGCTGTCGCCGGCGTCCGGTTGACGCACCCGGACCGCGTGCTCTGGCCGGAGCTCGGCTTCACCAAGCTCGACCTCGCCCGCTTCTATGAGGCCATCGCAGAGTCGATCGTACCGCATGTGGCGGGGAGGCCGCTCACGCTGGTCCGCTGTCCGACCGGTGTCGGCGCATCGTGCTTCTACATGAAGCACTCCGCCGTGTGGGCGCCCGAAGCTCTGCGGCGAGTACGCATCCCGGAGAAGAGGAAGATCGGCGAATACCTGATCGCCGACTCGCTGCCCGCGCTGATCGGCCTCGTGCAAATGGACGTCCTCGAGATCCACACCTGGAACTCGACGATCGACCACGTCGAGCAACCGAACCGCATCGTGCTCGATCTGGATCCGGGCCCGGAAGTCCGCTGGCCGCGGGTCATCGAGGCGGCGCGCCTCCTGCGCTCGGCATTCGATGCGCTGAAGCTGGAGAGTTTCGTGAAGACCACGGGCGGCGTCGGCTTGCACGTGGTGGTGCCGCTCGTTCCGCAGGCCGGCTGGAACGAGTGCCTGGCGTTTGCGCGGGGCGTTGCCGAGGCCATCGAGCGGCAGAGCCCCCGCCTCTATACGACGGCCTTTCCGAAAGCCGGGCGCGAGCGGAAGATCCTGCTGGATTACCTGCGCAACAACCGCACCAATACTTCCGTCGCGGCGTTTTCCACGCGTGCCAAGCCGCGTGCCTCGGTTTCCGTTCCTCTCGCGTGGGACGAGCTGAGCCCGAGGTTGCGGTCGGATCACTTCACGGTCAACAACCTCGGCGAGCGACTGGCCAAGTTGAAAGAGGATCCGTGGCGCCCGTACTGGCGCTGCAAGCAGCACCTTGCGCCGAAGCTGCTGCAGGCGATCGCCGCGCTGTGACGCATCCGCGGGCGGCGGCATCGTCGCGTGATCGCGCGCTCGCGGCGATCGGCTGCGTGCGTCGTTCAGGGTTGCATACGGCCGATCACTCTCGTACGCCCGGTCCGCGCTGACTGCAGCATCTGGTGCGCCGGACGCTGCCGTGTCGCGCACCGCAGCCGCGGCGCTCTGCGACCTGACCCCACGTGGCGCCGGTGTCGTCGCCGTCTCGTTCACTCGCCGAGCGTGGTGGCATGGCCGTTGCCTCTTCCCGCGGGCGGAGGTCGACGACATGACCGCACGACGACGGATGCGACGGAGATGCGCGGCGGCAGCGATGGTCCTGCTCGCGGGGACCGCGTGGGCCGACTTCGGCGATCCGCTGGGCGGCCTCACCGCCGCCGAGCGCGCGCGCTTCACGGCTGGACGCCAGACGTTCAAGGAGGTCGAAGGCGTGGCGGACGGGCTCGGGCCCGTGTTCAACGCCGACTCGTGCGCGGCCTGTCACAACGTCGGCGCCACGGGGGGCGGCAGCGAACGCGTGGAGACTCGCTTCGGCAGGACCGTCTCCGGGGCGTTCGATCCGATGACCTCGCAGGGTGGTTCGCTCATTCAGGCTCAGGGCATCGGCGCGCAAGGCGTCTGCACGTTCGTCGGCGAGCAGGTGCCGGCGGAAGCGACCATCCGGGCGCGACGGCGGACGACGCCGCTGTTCGGCCTCGGCCTGGTCGACTCCGTACCGGGCGTGGCCCTCGTCGCGCTGGCGGCCCACGAGGCGCGGTCGCAGCCCGCAACCGCGGGCCGCCCGAACCTCGTCACCGACGTGGTGACGGGACGGCAGGCGGTCGGCAAGTTCGGATGGAAGAGCCAGGTCCCGAACCTCCTCCACTTCTCCGCCGACGCGTACGTGAACGAGATGGGCATCACGAGCCCGTTCTTCCGGAACGAGAACTGTCCACAGGGGGACTGCAGCCTGCTCGCGTGTGACCCCGTCGCCGACCCCGAAGACGACGGCACGGACGTCAGGCGCTTCAACGATTTCATGCGGCTCCTTGCCCCACCACCTCGCCCGCGTCTCGACTGCGCCGGGTTCGGGGGGAGCTTGGTCTTCGAGCGCATCGGATGCGCGAGCTGTCACGTCCGGACGCTCGTGACCGGCCCGAGCCCGGTGGAGGCCCTCCGCTTCCGCGCGTTCCAGCCGTTCTCGGACTTCCTGCTCCACGACATGGGCTCCCTCGGCGACGGCATCGAGCAGGGGCGGGCGCGCGGCAACGAGATGCGCACCGCGCCCCTGTGGGGCCTGCGGCTCGTCACCAAGTTCCTGCACGACGGACGCGCCGCCACGATCGCCGACGCGATCCTCGCGCACGACGGGCAGGCCCGGGCGGCGCGCGATCGCTTCGCCGCGCTGCCGGTGGAGGCGCGGGCGCGGCTGCTGAGGTTCCTCGGATCGCTGTGACCCGGGTGCCTCAGTCACCGATGCGCGGCCGCTCGAACCAGGAGCGACCGCCCTTCGTCCACCCCGGTCCGTTCCCCCAGTCGAGTCGCGTGCGCTTCTTCGGATGGTCGGGATCGTGGCGCTGGCAGGCCGCCTCGTAGTCGCGCATCGCCGCCTCGCGCGCCTTCACCGCCCAGTAGTCCTCCTCGCGCTTCCACTTGCAGCCGCCCGCGTACTCGAGAACGCTGACGCCCGGAAAGTCGCACGTGCCCCTGCCGGAGGGATGGTCCCGGCGGTTCTGGACGTAGAGCACCACGCGGCCTCGCTCGGGATCGACCACGTGCCATTCGTACGCGGTGTAGATATCGCCGTACTTCTCCATGAGCGGCACGATCCACGCGCGCACCGTCTCGCGCCCGTGCATGAGGCCGTACCAGTGCTCGAAGTAGGTGCAGTCCTCGGTGAAGAGGTCGGCCCACGCGTTCCAGTCCTCGCCCACCGCTCCCGTGCGCCAGTAGGTCCGGAACGCCTCCTCGAGCTCCTCGCGGCTGAATGCTTCCATACGAGCGTCCCATAGCCCGCTCGCGGCGCCGCCGTAAAGCGAAGCGAGGTCAGTCCGCCAGCCGGGCCAGAGGGACCTCCCGCCAGCCCGCCGACTCCCGCATCGCGGCCTCGGGCGGGGCCCCGTTCCACGACATCCAGCGCGAGCGATGAAACGCCGTCGCGGCGAGCTGCATGCGCAGCGGCTTCCGCGGCGCCCCGTCGACCCCGAGCGTGCGCCACGGCAGCACCGCCTCCACGGTGATGCGGGGCTGGTCGCTGCCGAAGTAGGTGGCAACGGCGGCGGGGATCGGATCGCAGCGGCCGCGCTCGTGGCGGCAGAGCTCGGCCCGCATGAGCGGCGCGCTCTGCTTCGGAAAGACCTTGGGTGGGATGATGGAGAGGCTGAAGCGACGGGGGCCGGCGCCCGCGTCGACGCCCCAGTCGACACGCAGGGCTTCCTCGCGGGGAAACGTCTCGCCGTAGGCGAGGAGATTCGGGTCGTAGTAGTCCATGGCGATCAACGCCAAGGAGAGTCCCGCGCGGCTCCACGCCAGGAAGAACTCGCCGAACGGCACCTCGGCGCCGGGCGTGGCCAGCCCTGGGACGAGCGCCGCCTCCTTCGGCCATTCGCCGAGGGACCGATCGCCGGGATCGATGTCGGCGCGGGGGATCGCCCACGCGCCACCGGGCGGCGTCCGGTCGGCGTCCGCGGACTCTCGATGGATCGCGGCGAGGCGGACATTCGTCCGCGCGAGCGCCTCGACGAGCTGCTCGTAGGGCCGATCATCGATGTCCACGAGGCCGAAGTCGTAGTCCTCGCCGTCCTCCCGGCCGCCCTTCGGATCGTCGTAGTACTGGAACCAGTGGGTCCCGACGACCGTCGGCTGGCGCGCGAAGCGCTCGGCCGCGGCGGCGGCGCCGCGCGCTCGCTCGGCCTGGGTCCCGACCGTCATGAGGTGGCCGTTGTTGCGGTTGCCGCTGCGGTTCTCATCGGCCGCGAAGAACCACTCGGAGACCAGCACCGGCTTGCCGCCGGTGAGCTGCCGGAGCCCGTCGAAGTAGTACCGGGCGACCCAGCCGTCGGGGCTCTCGACGTTGTAGTTGGTCGCGATCGCGTCGACCCAGGGCGCCATCGCCCGGACCGCCACGGGATCGTAGTAGATGGGCAGGCGATCGCCGAAGATGAGTGCGTCGGGGTCCGCCGCGCGCAGCGCCTCGTGGATCAGCCGGTAGTAGCGCTCGGCCACGAGGGCGGTCCAGGCGCGGATCACCTGGATGCCCGCGCCCCCCGGGCGGAGACGCGGACGGTCGCGCCCCTTCAGCAGACCGTCGAACGACCCGACCCCGTCGGGCGGGACGAAGTCGCGGCTGAAGCGGTCCCAGTCGTCCGCGTAGTGCTCGCGCAGCAGGGCGACGAGCCGCTGCTTGGTCCGATTCGTCGCGCGCTGCCTGGCGTAGTAGTCGAAGAGCGCGCCGCTCCACCAGCCCACCTCGTTGTCCGTGAAGTAGCCGATGCGATAGGGATCGCCTCGGTACGGTGCGACGAGGCGGCGCGCCCACGCGCGCAGCCGGCGCTCCGCCGCCGGGTCGAATGGATCGACCCAGTGGAAGCGGGCCGTCAAGCCGAGGTCGAGGTTCGGGATGACGGGGAGCCGGAGGAGGCGCGGCGGGAGCGACCCGGCGCCCGCCGTGTTGAAGCCCCAGCCGACGACGCGCGCCCGCGTCGTGCCGAGCCAGCTCGCGAAGTCGGGGAAGAACGTCGGCCAGTGATAGTAGATGCGCCCGCCCGCCCGGCGACGCGGCGCCCCGCCGTCGAGTCCGTTGATGCCGATCGAGTAGAAGCGCTCGCCGCACGGCGTGACCAGCCAGGCGACGCCGCCCTCCGAGGCGAGCGTCCATCGCGCGCCGGGGACGGTGGCCCACGTGCAGGTGGCCCCCCCCCGGGCAGCCGGCGCGACCAGGCCGACGGCCGTCAGCAGCAGACACGCAGCGACGGTCTTCACGTCGCGCTCATAGCATATTGACTCAGCATACTCGCGGTACGTAAATGCGTACCGCGGGTATGTGAGAGACGATCTCGGGGACCCGCGAAGGAGGCTCGGCATGAAGCTCTATTCGGGACCGCTCAGTCTCTTCACCGCCAAGGTGCGCATCGCGCTCGACGAGAAGCGACTCGCGTACGAGCTCGTGTCCGTCCCGTTCAGCCGTTCCGGGGGATATCAACCGAAGCATCCCGACGTCCTCGCGATCAACCCGAAGGGGCAGGTGCCGGTCCTGGTGGACGGTCCGGTGGCGCTCTTCGACTCGACGATCATCCTCGAGTACCTCGAGGACCGCTATCCGACCCCGCGGCTCTACCCACAGGAGGTGGCGGCGCGCGCCCGCTGCCGGCAGCTCGAAGCGGCGGCGGACGAGATCCTGTTCCCGCTGGTCTTCGAGCTGATCGCCGAGGTGTTCTACAAGCCCGCCGCCGGCGACCGCGACGGGCAGCGCATCGCGCGCGCCCGGGCCGGCATCACGCAGCACTACGACGCGCTCGAGCGGCGGCTCGACGAGCGCCCCTATCTGTGCGGGGATTTCAGCGTCGCGGACATCGGCTACGCGCTGACGGCCACGTTCGCCGCGAACCTGGGCGCCCCGCTCGCCGACGATCAGCCCCGCCTGCAGGCGTGGTACGGCCGTGTCCTCTCCCGGCCGAGCGTCACGAAGGAGCTGGCGGGTCTCGCGGGCGCCATGGAGCAGCTCACGAGGTGAAGACGCTCACGAAGCGGCGCGGCGCTGCTTCTCCGCGATCGACGCATACTTGAAGACGCCGCGTCGCGGCTCGGCTCGGGATCGGCCGAGCGCACGATGCAGCGCCCAGCGGCGGCAGGCGGCTTCCCAGATGCGCGGATCTCCCGGCTCCAGCCAGAGCGCCCGCTCGGCCTCGGCGAGGGTGTGGAACTTCTTCACGGGCATCTCAGTCCCCGAGGCCGAATTTTTCCTTCAGCCGCTGCGCGTCGGCCTTGTCCTGGAGGCGGATCGTGTCGCGCTTCATCGCGTACAGGGTCTCGGGGGTCGCCACCACGACCTCCGCGTCACCGTAGAGGTGCACGCTCGACCTCAGGTCGTCGAAGGCGAACGCCTCGCCCAGGCGAGCCATGATGTCGATGCGCGTGTCATCGGGTGCGACGTATTGCACCACCGGGTAGCGGCCCGCGAGGTCGTCGGCAGTGATCTCCTGGATCGAAGGGTCGTCCCACACGGCACGCAGCGCCCGCCGGAGACGCTCCACGTTGTCGGCCGTCGGCCGCACGAAGAGGTCGATATCCTCCGTGAGACGGCCGATGCCGAGCACGTCGAGGGCGACCGCTCCCACCAGCACGTATTCGACCCCTTCCCGCCGCAGGGACGCGAACAGCGCCCGTATCGTTTCCGGATCCATGCGTTTCCACAGTCCCACGCCGCGGCTGCCGGCGGCCAACCCAACATAGCACGAGTACTGCGGAAGGTCGGCCCTAGGATGACGCCTCTTCCTCGCTCGGCAGCGACTTCAGGTACTCGACCAGGTCGCTCTTCTCACCGTCCGTGAGCCCGAGCGCGAAGGTCGTGTCGTAGTGGGTCGACGGTCCGACGCGGCGCATTGCGGGATTGCGCCCCGGCGCGGGCCCGCGCTGCACACCGCGAGGCGCGTCACGCAGCGAGGTTCCGCGGGACCTGTTGACAGAACGTTCAGAATATCCTAAACGCACAGTTGGAACCGATCATACGTCATGGATCGCACGACCGGCATCTTCGTCGACGGCATGGGCGCGGCGGCCGCCACGTCGGGCATCCTGAACCAGCTCCAGGGCCGCATCTTCGGGCTCCTCTGCCTGCAGCCCCACCCGCTGTCGCTCGAGGAGATCGCGATCGACCTCGAGCAGAGCAAGAGCAACATCTCGGTCAACATCCGCGGCCTCGTCGACTGGCACCTCGTGCGGCGCACCCGGGTCGCCGGCTCGCGCAAGGACCACTACGAGGCCGCGGCCGACTTCTGGCGGGTGATGCAGGAGATCATGGAGCGCCGATTTCGCTGGAACGTGCGCCAGGTCCTCGCCACGATCGCCGAGACCGAGCGGGCGGTCGGCGAGGCGACCGGGCGGCGGGAGTCGGCGCAGTTCGTGACAACGCGCGTTGCGGGATTGCGGGCCTTCTTCGCCGCCATCGACGCGGGGCTCGGGGCCTTCGCGCAGGGCAAGCCGCTCGATCCCGCCGCGCTCAGGAGCCCGCCACTGGTGGCGCTTCCCCGGCCGCGCCAGCGGAGCTGAAAGGAGATCCCGATGGAACCTGCACTGGCCGTTGCCCTGCTCTGGCTCGTGTTCGGCGGACTGCACGTCGGCCTCGCCACCCGCCGCGTCCGCGCCGCCCTGGTGGCCCGCCTGGGCGAGGTGGGCTTCACGGCGTTCTTCTCCGTCGTCGCGACGGCCTTCTTCACGCTTCTCGTCCGCTACTATGCCGGGCACCGGCTCGAGGGGAGCGCGGGCCTCGCGCTGGGCCACGTGACGGCGTTGCGCTGGGCGCTCATGGCAGTCATCGTCTTCGGCGTCGTCCTCGCGATGGCCTCCCTGGTGACGTATCCCGTGTCACCGATGGCGCTCTTCACGGCGACGGTCCGGCCGCCACGCGGACTCGAGCGCATCACGCGGCATCCCTTCTTCATGGGCTTCGCCCTCGCTGCCCTGGCGCACGTGCCGCTGGCGACGCGGCTCGTCGGCGCGGTGTTCCAGGCGGGCCTGGCGGCGCTGGCGATCGTCGGCGCCTGGCACCAGGACAGGAAGCTCGCAGCGCTGCGCGGGCGGCCTTACGACGACTACGTCGCCCAGACCTCGGCCGTGCCCTTCGGTGCGATCCTGGCCGGGCGGCAGCGGCTGGTGTGGCGGGAGCTGCCGTATGCGGCGCTCGCCCTCTGCCTCGCCGCCGCCGTCTGGCTCCGCGCCGTCCACGGCGCCATCTTCGATCACGGTGGCGCGTGGGTCGTCGGCGTCGTGCTCGGGGGCGCCGCGGCGGCCGGGCTCGCGAGCTGGCGCCGGGCGCGCCGTGCCCGCAGCCTGCGGGCATCGCCCCGGTGGGTCGGCACGCCGGCCGCCTGAGCGCGCGAGGGTAGGCGGCCAGCTACGTCGTGCTGCCACGCGACGAGACGCGCACGCGCCTCGTCGTCAAGCTCCTGGTCGGCTATGCTCGGGGGCCGCTCGGCTGGGCCGCGCGATGGGTCTTGCCGTGGGGCGACCTGGTGATGATGCACAAGCAGCTCCCGACGTTGAAGAGCCTGGCCGAGGCGTCCGCAACATGAGCGCGGCGCGGGCCACGCTGATCTACGACGGGAGCTGCGGCTTCTGCCGGCGCTGGGTCGAGCGCGTGCGGCGCTGGGACCGTGGCGGACGGCTCGAGATGGTGCCCTACCAAGCGGCGGACCTCGAGTCACGCTTTCCGGGTGTGTCGCGGGCCGACTGCGTCGAGCGCATCCATCTCGTCGATGAGCGGGGTGCGGTGTATCGGGGCGCGGCGGCGGGCCGCGAGGTGCTGTGGCGGCTGCCCGGCGGCGCGCTCTGGACGCTCCCGTTCCGCATCCCCGGGGGGCTCCGGGTCGCCGAGCGCGTCTACGTCTGGATTGCACACCGCTGGGGTCCGCTCGGCCGGCGCGGCGCCTCCAGCGGTGCGTCGAAGCCAGCCCCGTCCGCGTGATCGTCTCGTCGTTCGTGGTCTGACGGTTGTCCCTCCCGCCGCCGCCAGGCATAAGGCCTCCGTGAGCCCGATCGAGAAGGCCGACGTCCTCCTCGAGGCGCTGCCCTACATCCGGCGCTTCGCGGGCAAGGTGATGGTCGTCAAGTACGGCGGCCACGCGATGGAGAACGAGGAGTTGAAGGACTCCTTCGCGCAGGACGTCGTGCTGCTCAAGTACGTCGGCATGCACCCGGTGATCGTGCACGGCGGCGGCCCGCAGATCGACGCCGCGCTCAAGGCGCAGGGCGTCGCCACCCGCTTCGTGCGCGGCATGCGCGTCACCGACGCGGCCACCATGGACGTCGTCGAGCAGGTGCTGGTCGGCAAGATCAACAAGGAGATCGTCGCCCTGCTCAACCGCCACGGCGGGCGCGCCGTCGGGCTCTCGGGAAAGGACGGCGAGCTCGTCGTCGCCCGCAAGCGCCCCGGGGCGGACGACCTCGGACTCGTCGGCGAGGTGGTGGGCGTCAACCCGCGCGTGATCGACGCGCTCGAGGGCTTCATCCCGGCGATCGCGCCGACGGCCGCCGGCGCCGACGGGCAGACCTACAACATCAACGCCGACGTGGTCGCGGGCAAGATCGCCGAGGCGCTGCGCGCCGAGAAGCTGATCCTGCTGACCGACGTCGAGGGCGTGCGCGCGCGCGACGGCACGCTTCTGGACACCCTCACCGCGGACACCGCCGTCGAGCTGATCGCAGACGGCACCATCGCGGAGGGGATGATCCCGAAGGTGGAGTGCTGCATCGAGGCGCTGCGCGGCGGCGTCAAGCAGGCGCACGTGATCGACGGCCGCGTCCGCCACGCGCTCCTGCTCGAGGTGCTGACCAGCCGCGGCGTCGGCACGGAGCTCGTGCCGGCCACTCGCCGGCCGCGGCGGCGCCTGTCGCGCGCATGACGAATGCCGAGACCAACGCCGAGATCTTGGCCGCGAGCGCCGCTCACGAGATCGGCGTCTACGCGAGGCAGCCCGTCGCCTTCGTGCGGGGCCGCGGCGCCGAGCTGTGGGATGCCGACGGGAAGCGCTACCTCGACTTCTTCGCCGGCCTCGCCGTCAACAACCTCGGTCATTGCCACCCGGCCGTCGTCGACGCGATCCGGACGCAGGCCGCCGAGCTCCTCCATGCCTCCAACGTCTACTACACGGCGCCGGCGGCCGAGCTCGCCGCGCTGCTCTGCCGCCACTCGTTCGCCGAGCGTGTCTTCCTCTGCAACAGCGGCGCCGAGGCGAACGAGGCGGCGATGAAGCTCGCCCGGCGTTGGGGGAGCGAGCACGGCGGGCGCTACGAGATCCTCGCGACCACCGGGTCGTTTCACGGCCGCACGTTCGCGACGCTCACCGCCACCGGACAGGAGAAGTACCATCAGGGCTTCCAGCCGCTTCTCCCCGGCGTCCGGCTGGTCCCCTACGACGACGCGGCGGCGACGGCCGCCGCCCTGCGCGACGAGACCGCGGCGATCCTGGTCGAGCCGATCCAGGGCGAGGGCGGCGTCAACGTCCCCCGGCCGGACTACCTGCCTCGGCTCCGCGAGCTCGCGGACCGGCACGGGCTCCTGCTGATCTTCGACGAGGTGCAGTGCGGTATGGGGCGCACCGGCCGGCTCTTCGCCCACGAGCACACGGGTGTGGTGCCCGACGTCATGACCCTCGCCAAGGCGCTCGGCGGCGGGCTGCCGATCGGCGCGACCTGCACCACGGCCCGCGTCGCCGCCGTGCTGACGGTCGGGGCCCACGGGACGACGTTCGGGGGCAATCCGGTCGCCTGCGCCGCGGCGATCGCGGCCCTCGGCGAGCTCGCCCGGCCGGAGCTCCTCGGCCACGTGCGCGAGGTCGGTGGCTACTTCGCCGGCCGGCTCCGGAGTCTCGCGGCCCGCCTTCCCGTCATCCGCGAGGTCCGTGGCCTCGGGCTGATGCTCGGCGCCGAGCTCGCGCGGCCGGGTGCTGCCATCGTCGACCGCTGCCTCCGCGACGGGCTCCTCATCAACTGCTGCGCCGACCGGGTCCTGCGCTTCGTGCCGCCGCTCATCATCACGCGCGAGCAGGTCGACGAGGGCTTCGCCGTCCTCGAGCGGGCGCTCGCCGCGTGAGCAGGGCGATGAAGCGCGACCTGCTCCGCCTGAGCGACCTCGCGACGGGTGAGATCGAGACGATCTTCACCGTCGCCGCCCGCTTGAAGAGTGAGCTGCGCGCCGGCCGGCCGCACCCGCTGCTCGCCGGGCGGACCCTCGCCATGATCTTCGAGAAGCCGAGCCTCCGCACGCGCGTGACGTTCGAGGTCGGCATGGTGCAGCTCGGCGGCGCGGCGATCCACCTGGCGCCCGGCGACATCCGGCTGGGAGAGCGCGAGTCGGCAGGCGACATCGCGCGCAACCTCGAGCGCTGGGTCGACCTCGTGATGGCCCGCACCTTCCTCCACCAGAGCGTGGTCGACCTCGCGGCGGGCGCGCGCGTGCCGGTCATCAACGGTCTCTCCGACCTCCACCACCCTTGTCAGGTGCTCTCCGACTGCTTCACCCTCCTCGAGCACCGGGGCCGCCTCGCGGGCCTCCGCGTCGCCTTCATCGGCGACGGCAACAACGTCGTCCACTCGTGGATGGACGCCGCCGCGCGGCTCGGCCTCGAGTTCGTGCTTGCCTGCCCACCCGGCTACGAGCCCGACGCCGCGATCACCACCGGGGCGGCCGCGCGCGTCACCGTGATGCACGACGCGGAGGCGGCCGCGCGCGGCGCCGACGTCCTCTACACCGACGTGTGGACGAGCATGGGCCAGGAGACCGAGGCCAAGGCCCGCCGCCGCGCCTTCCGCCCGTACCAGCTGAACGCGTCGCTGGTGGCGCGCGCCAAGCCCGACGTGCTCGTGATGCACTGCCTCCCCGCGCACCGCGGCGAGGAGATCACCGACGAGGTGATCGACGGCCCCCGCTCCGTCGTCTTCGACCAGGCCGAGAACCGCCTGCACGTGCAGAAGGCGATCATGGTCTGGCTGCTCGGGGCCGCGTAGCCCGATGGGTGGTCGCTCACGTGCCCCCGAGTCGCGCGAGCGCGCGCAGCCCGCTCCGCTTCGCCACCCAGAACGCCCCGAGCGAGGTTCCTCCCCCCGTGACGGCGGCGAGGGCGAGGAGCGCGGCCGTCCGGGTGGCCGCGACGCCCGCGATGCTCCGGGCCTGGCATAGCAGCCGAGACACCGGCCAGGCCTCCAGGGCGACGACGAGCGCGATCAGCGCGAGGCAGGCGAGCATGTAGAGGATCGCGCCGAAGCCGGTGGCGATCTGCGCCGCGTTCTGGGTGTCGAGTCGCGGGTAGGCGGCGCCGAAGGCCAGGCCGAGGCTCACCACGGCCGCCATCAGCGGCACGAGCGTCAGCAGGAAGGCCACCGTCACCAGGGACGGAACGTGCAGCAGGCCGTTTGTGGTCGCGACCAGCAGCTCGGCAAAGACGACGAGCGGCAGGTAGCCGATCCAGAACTTGCTCCACCAGAGCTGGGCGAGCGGCACGGGAGCGGTCCGGAGAATCCACCAGGCATGGCCCTCGAGGCTCACCATCGGGAAGACGAAGCGTACCGCCACCGCGGTCGTCACGAAGGCGCCGAGCCCGAGGTTCAGGATGGTGGCCAGGTCGCGCATCGCGAGGGCGAGCGGCGTGCCGTCGCCGAGCGGCAGGGCCGAGAAGTTGTAGAGGTAGATGCCGACCAGCGCCGAGACGAGGAGGAGCTGCGACCACTGGCTCGCGTCGCGCAGGAAAACGGTCACGTCCTTCGCGAAGAGACAGCCCGAGGGGCCCTGCAACGGTCGCACCAGGACAGCAAGCCAGCGCGACAGCGGGCGCTCCGCGGCGCCGGCTCGCACGTGGCCGGTCTGGGCCCGGGACCAGGCGATGAGGAAGACGCGCTCGACCACGGCCGCGCTGGTCAGGAAGAGCATCGCGGCCGTGCTCGCGAGCATGCCGAAGTAGAAGAGCGGTTCGCCCGGTCGCGCCCCGAGCAGCGGGAGCAGCGTCTCGGCCGCCCAGGTGGTGGGCAGATAGGGGGACCCGGTGGCGCCGAACGCGCCGAGAAAGCTCGCGAAGCCGACGAGGGCAGAAGGATCCGCAAGCCGCTCCGGCCGGAGAAAACGGATCGCGACCACCAGCGCCGCAACCGCGAGCCCCACGCCGACCATGAGGGCATCCCGCGTTCCCCGGGCCGGGAACACGAGCACCAGGCCCGTCGTGATGAGGACACCCACTGCCGCGGGGATGACGAGGAAGGCGAGGAGCACGGCAAGCGCGCCCGCGTAGAAGAGCGGCCCGGCGCGGTAGACGACACCGTAGGCGAGGAGCGCAGGCAGGCCGACGAGGAGCACCATCCAGGAGGACGCGACGACGGTCTCCAGGAAGCGCGCGTGATGGAGTCGCCGGTAGGACAGCGGCGCCGCGAGGAGCGGCGTCACCTCGGCGGCGAGGTAGTAGGTGGTGAGGGCGGTCACGGTGTTGCTCACCAGCAGGACGCCGAAGAAGGTCAGGAAGAGCAGAGCGAGCAGGCGCTGGGTGAGGAACGGGCCGAAGGTGCCGAGGCCGTGGAAGTAGCCGAGCACCCGCGTGAAGAGGAGGAAGCATGCGAGCCAGAAGAGGCCCACCAGCCCCGTCACCGTCACGGCGCGCAGCCGATCGCGGCGCACGACGTTGCGGAGCGAGAGGAGGCGCGGCTGGAGCAGGGCGGCGAGCGTCATGCGCGGCCATCGCCCCCGGCGTGCAGGATGTCGAGGAAGACCGTCTCGAGCGACGGGGACGAGCCGTCATTGGACCCGGCGCGCGCCCGCAGATCGTCGAGCGTTCCCACGATGACCAGGCGGCCGCGGTCGATGATGCCGATGCGGCCGCACAGCTCCTCGGCCACGGCCAGGCTGTGCGTGGACAGGAAGATCGTGACGCCGTCGCCCGCGAGGCGGCGGACGAGGTGTCGCAGCTCGAGCGCGCCCTCGGGGTCGAGTCCCACCATGGGCTCGTCGAGGACCAGGACGCGCGGGCGGTGCACGAGGGCCGCCGCGAGAGCGAGCCGCTGCCGCATGCCCTGCGAGAGCGTCTCCGTGAGCTCGCCCGCCATCCGGCCGAGCCCGAACTCCTCGAGCAGCAGTCGGGCGCGCCGTCCCGCCTCCGCCCCGCCGAGGCCGTAGAGGCCGCCGACGAAGCGCAGAAACTCGAGCGCGGTGAGCTTGTCATAGAGGAAGGGATGATCCGGCAGGTAGCCCGTCACCGCTTTGGCGGCCTCCGGCGCCCGGCGGATGTCGTGTCCGCCCAGGACGGCCGTCCCCGCCGTCGGCTCGAGGAGGCCCACCATCATGCGGATCGTCGTCGTCTTGCCGGCGCCGTTGCGCCCGAGGAAGCCGAAGACGCAGCCGGGCTCGACCTCGAGGCTCAGGTCGTCGACGGCGACGAGCGCGCCGTAGGTCTTCTGCAGCCGCTCGAGCCGGATCACGTGCCTGCCTCCGGCGTTGCGAAGGACAGCTGGCCCACCAGCCCGGCGAGGCCCAGGTGCCGCTCGGGGCCTCCCTCGAGGAGCTTCACGTGGGTGGCGTCGACCGGCATCTGGTCGAACACGGCGTCGGCACTCACCCAGCGGCCGAGCCAGAGCTCGCTCCAGGCGTGGTAGAGGAAGTCTCCGTCCAGATACACGGCCCCCGCTATCATGCGAGCCGGGATGCCGGCCGCGCGGGCGAGGGCGGTCAGGAGGACGGCGTGCTCGTTGCAGTCGCCGCGCCGCACGCGGAGCACCTCCCGCGCGCTCGGCACCGTCGCGCTCGGCTCCCGTGTGAGGCTCGTCGCGACCCAGTGGAGGAGACGTTCCGCCCGGCGCACCGGGTCGCGCTCGTCGCCGACGATCGCGCGGGCCCGCGCCACGATGGTCGGGTCGTCGGACTCGATGAAGGGCGACGGCGCCACGTAGAGCTCCTCGGCCGGACCCGGCGGCGGCGATCCTGGCCCCGGCGCCGCCTCGCGCACGATGCGGAGCCGGCCCGCGCGCATCCGCTGCCGCGGCGGGTCGTCCGGCACCGACCCGAGCGCCGGCCCGGACACCCGGAGCGTGAGCGCCGTCGTCTCGCGGGCGTTCGCAATCGTTCCCCGGAGCGGGATGCGGGCGACGGTCGCGAGGTCGAGCGGCGCGGCGGTGTCGAGGCCTCGGAGCGCCGTGTCGCGTGGCTCGGCTCGGAGGACGAGCCCGAGCATCGCCTCCTCGCGCACCGCGCGTCCGTCGTCGGCGAGCCAGACGTGCGTGCGGAGTCCTTGCTGCTCCTCGTCGACGCGCAACGTCTCGATCCCGTCGATCGTCTCGCGTCCCTCGACCACGGTCGTGACCGGCTCGCTCCGCAGCGTGAGCGGACTGAAGACCGTGTGGCTGTAGCGCGTGCCCGGAGCCGGTCGGGCGGCCGCGATGCGCGGCCGGAAGGTGGTTGCGAGGTAGATGGGTCCCTCGAGCGGGACGGCGAGCGTGTCCAGACGATCGCCCGCCCCGTAGCGCACGACGAGCCGCCTGCCGTCACTCGTGCCGCCGGCCGTGAAGGTGGCGGCGGGCGAGACGAGCGCGAAGCGGAAGCTCCGGAGCCCGAAGCGCTGGTCGGTCTCGGCGGCGAGCGACGTCGTCAGCCGCTGCGGTGTGCCGAGCATGGCGAGGGCGAGCGTCGACTCGTCCCGGACCTGGTAGCCGCCGGCGGTCGGCGCCACGGACCGGCGGGCGTATCCGATCTTCCGCTCGCCCTGGTAGATGCCGAGCCACTCCTCGCGGGGCGGTGCCGATCCCGCTTCGGCGGCGGAGGGCTGAAGCATGGCCAGATCGGTAGCCGGGGGCGACGCCTGCTTGCGCACCAGGAGCGCGAGCATCGTGAGCCAGCAGACGAGGACGGCGATGGTGAGGGGATGTTTCACGGCGGGGGCCTCGTTTTCGACGCCCAGACTAGCGGGCGATTCGAGCGATAGCACGCAGCGACCCGGAGGGCGCGCGGCCGGGACGACACCACCGGCGGGGAGGGGCGGCTATGCGACCCCGTCCCTTCGCATCCTGTCGGGTAACATGGCATCCTTCGCCAGCAACCCTGCCGGAAGCGGTCAGGGGGCTGGAGAGGAGGGAAGAGGAGCATGCGATACGGAGGCGTTCCGTTCCTGGTGCACTGGACCGATTCGGAGGCGAGCGTAGAGAAGGCGCGAGGCGTCAGGGCATCGGCGATCGCCGAGTGGCACAACGGCAACTATACGGGGGCCATGTTCGGCGGGCTGTTCTCATCGGTTGCCCGGACCAACGGGGAAGGGGGCGGAGATGTCGCCGGGATGCGTGTCGGCGGGGTCGTGAGTGGAAACGACGGCGATCTGACCGGCGTGAGCGCGTCGGGACTCTACAACTTCGTGACGGCCAACCTGCTGAACGGTGTGTCGCTCTCGTGGGGAGCCAACGTGGTCGGGGGGCGGCTGAACGGGCTCTCGGCCGCCGGGTGGTACAACTACGCGGGTTCCAACGGGAGGCTCGCCGTACAGATCGGCGCCTTCAACAACCTGGACCGTTACGATCCCGATGGAGCGGTGGTGCAGGTGGGCTGGTACAATCGCGCCGCCGAGCAGTCGATCCCCTTCCTGAACGTCAGGGGGATCAGCAACCTCTTCGAGCGACCCCTCCGGCGGCTGCGTGGTAAGGGCGGGTGACGAGGTAGGGCCCTAGCTCGACGCTCGCGGCGCCCCTCCGCGCTCGAAGAGCCGATTCGCGTCCGCATAGGAGATAGCCTCGGCGGTGTAGCTTGTGTACGTGCCGCGAGTGCGCAGCTCTCGCGCGACGCGGCGCGCGGTCGCGAGCGCGGCCCGTGCGGGACCCGATCCCTGTGAGACCCGCCGCACGCCCACCGCCGCGAGCTCGGCGACGGGCGGAGTGCCCGCAACGGCGAGCACGTTGAGCGGGCCGTCGATCTCGCGTACGAGTCGCGCGATCGTCCCACGGTCCACCACGCCCGGAACGAACAGGCAGTCCGCGCCGGCCTGGCGGTAGAGGTTCGTCCGGCGGACTGCCTCGGCGAAGCGAGCGGGCTCCTCGCCGACCTGGAGCAGGTAGACGTCGGTGCGCGCATTGATGACGAGATGGATGCCGAGCGCATCGGCCGTCGCGCGGACGGCACGGATCTTCTCGGCCTGGAGCTCCGGTTCGACGAGCGGCCGGTCGTCGTCACCGGTCGCGTCTTCGAGGTTCACGCCGATCGCCCCGGCGTCGAGCACGCCGCGGCAGGTCTCGCTGACCTCATGCGCCGTCCGCCCATAGCCCATCTCGACGTCCGCGCTCACCGGAAGTCGCGTCGCTCGCACGACGCGCGCGATCGCGGCGAGCATCTCGTCGCGCGGGACGCGCTCACCGTCGGGGTAGCCCAGGCTGAAGGCGACGCCGGCGCTCGAGGTCGCGATCGCCTCGAACCCCTCGTGCTCGAAGAGGACGGCGCTGCCGGGATCCCAGACGCTGCCGACGACGAGGACGTCCGGGCCCTCGTGATGGCGGAGGAACCGTTCGGCACGTTCGCGCTGGGTCGACCTGTCCATGATGTCCCTCTGCGCCGCGTGGCGCTTCACGCCGGGATCGCCTTCGCTCAGGATGTTCCCGAGAGAAGCGCATAGCCCATCATGATGTCAACGGCAGAGAATTCACGACCGAGGATGATCTTCCCCGCCACGGTCGCACGGCCCCGCGGAGCCGCAAGGTGAGAGCGGTGAATTGACCCACCCCGGCGGCTCTGGTAGCGCGTTGATCATGCCGAAGGCGCGCAAGCGAGTGGCGTCAACGCCTGCACTGCTGCGGAGGGTGCTCAGGTCGCCGTCGTACCGCGGTAAGCACGTCATCCTCGTTCACGGGAAAGTGTATGCGGCCACCTCCAGCGCGGAGGTGAGGCGTCTGTTCGACACGGTGGTGAGGGATTTCCCAGACGAGACCCCGACCTTGGCCTACGTCCCGCGGGGTGATGCTCTCGTGCTCGTGCTCCATTGAGCATCAGCTTCCCCTTCGAGCGGCAGCCCTCGGAGGTTTTCGGGACGATTCATCGCCCTGTCGTACCGGCGCAGCTCTGGTCCGCGCGGGCCGGAAGGTGGGTGAGGGTCGTCATGATCGTCGATACGGGAGCGGACTATACCCTGCTGGCGCGCGTGCACGCCGCGATACTTGGTGTCGATTTGCGAAAGAACTGCCGGCGAGTGGCGACAGCAGGTATCGGCGGTACGGAGACAGTGTACCTCCTGCCGCGGCTCAGAATGCGGCTCGGACCATGGTCGCGCGTCATCCCCGTTGGGTTTCTCGATCGAGACGATGTCCCTCCCCTCATGGGCCGCACGGGCTGTCTCGACACCTTCGACGTCCGCTTCGCACGCCGCCGGACGACGTTCAGCGCGCAGCGCCCAGCATAATGGAGACACCTGGCGCGCAGGCGCTGCCGGATGCGCCGCGAACCGTGCGCCGCTTGACACTCTCGTCCCTGCCATGACGTGATGGAGCCCGTGGACGACGCGAACACCGGCGACCTCCGTTGCCTCGAGTGCAGCACTGCGATCAGCGAGGGCGTGGCGACCGTCCGCACGGCGCGCGGCGTCTTCTGCGCCGACTGCTTCGCGCGCCTGAAGCAGCAGGCGCAGCAGGTCCTCGCGGCCCAGTCCGAGAACATCGACTTCGCCCGCGCCCTGGCGGGCGCGTTGCTCGGTGGAATCGGCGGCGCGGTGGTGTGGTGGGGGGTGACGATCGCCACCCACGTCAGCTTCGGCCTGGTCGCGATCGTGATCGGCGTGGCGGTGGGCAAGGGCATCGTCATGCTCACCGGCGGCAAGCGGGCGCAGAGCCTCCAGGTGATGTCGGTCGTGGTGGCGGCCGCGGCGTATGCCGTCGGCACCTATCTCACCAAGCGCACGTTCATCCTCGAGTACCTGCACCGGCAGGGCAAGCTGGTCGACCTGCCGCTCGTACCGACCAGCCCGAGCTACTTCTTCGGGGTCGCGTCGGCGGGCTTCCAGGTCTTCGATCTCGTCTTCCTGGCCATCGTCGTGCACCAGGCATGGAAGATCCCGGCCCCGGTCCGGCTCCCGGGCTGATCCGTGGCCGAGCAGACTCTGTCGGAGCGCGATCGGCACCTGCGCAACCTGGGCGCGGTCGCCGAGCACCTCTTCACGCAGCAGGCTCAGGCATCCCCCGCGCCCGCGCGCGAGGGACAGGTGGCGACCCGACTCCGGCGCTGGGGGGCGCCGGGCGTACTGCTCGCGGTCCTGCTCGGCAAGCTCAAGTGGCTCCTGGTCGCGGCCAAGTTCCTCAAGCTGAGCACGCTGCTCAGCATGCTGCTCATGGTCGGGGTCTACGGCACGATTTGGGGGATACCGTTCGCAGTCGGGTTCGTGCTCCTCATCTTCGTCCACGAGCTGGGACACGCCCTGGTGATGCGTCAGCAAGGCATCCCCGCCGGGCCGCCCGTGTTCATCCCGTTCGTGGGGGCCGTGATCGCGATGCGCGGCCTGCCGCGCGACGCCTACGTCGAGGCGGTGGTGGCGATCGGCGGCCCGCTGCTAGGCTCGCTCGGCGCCGCCGTGTGCCTCGCCGCCGCCGTGACGACCGGCGAGCGCTTCTGGTACGCGCTCGCCTCGACCGGCTTCCTGATCAACCTGTTCAACCTGATCCCGCTCTACCCCCTCGACGGCGGCCGGATCATCGGCGCGATCAGCCGCTGGCTGTGGCTGGTGGGCGCCGCCGTCGGCGTGACCGTGTTCCTGATCACGCAGTCGCCGCTCATGCTCCTCGTCCTGCTGTTCGGGCTGCTGAACGTGGGCCAGCTGCGGCGCGGCCCGGCCGCGGACTACTATCGCATCCCGGCCGCGCGCCGGATCGCGATCGGGACGGCCTACCTGGGGCTCGTGGTGGCGCTCGTGTGCGCCAGCACGTGGACGGAGCAGGCGCTGCGCGGTCTTCCGGCGGCCGCCGCGCAGGCGGCCGCGCTGGTGGCGCTCGGGGCTACCGCGGCACGCTCGTCCGCCGAGCGGGTGTAGGCGCCCCCGTCCCGGGCCGAGGGCTCACGGCCTGCCCACCTCGAGCACCGCCTTCCCCACGACCTCCCGCCGCGCGAGCGCGCCCAGCGCCTCGGCGGCCTTCTCGAGAGGGAAGCGGTGCGAGATGGCGGGCTTCAGCTTTCCGTCCTTCCACCAGTCGAAGAGCAGCTCGAAGTTCCTTCGATTCGTGTCCGGCTCGCGAGCGGCGAATCCCCCCCAGAAGACGCCGACCACCGAGCACCCCTTGAGGAGGATCAGGTTTACCTTGGCGCTCGGAATGGCGCCGCTCGCGAACCCGATGACGAGGAGCCGCCCGTCCCACGCGATGCAGCGGAGCGATTGATCGAAGACGTCGCCGCCCACGGGATCGTAGATCACGTCGGCGCCGCCGCCGGTGATCGCTTTCACGGCCTCCTTCCAGTCGGGGTTCGTCCTGTAGTTCACCAGGTGCTCGACGCCGTAGAGCTCCTCGAGCCGCGCGAGCTTCCGGTCGTCGCCGCCCGTCGCCACGACGCGCGCGCCGAGTATCTTGCCGACCTCGATCGCGGCGGTGCCGACGCCACCCGTCGCGCCGTGCACGAGCAACGACTCGCCGGGTCGGAGCCGTGCCCTCTGCACGAGGGCGTACACGGTCGTTCCGTACGTCGTGGGGAGCACGGTCCCGACCTCGTAGGGCATTCCCTCGGGCATCCGGAGCGCCTTGTCGCGAGCGACGACGACCTCCTCGGCGAAGCCGTTCCACCCGCACATGCCGATCACGCGATCGCCGACCGAGAATCCCTTTGCCTCGGCTCCCACCTCGATCACGTCGCCCGCGACCTCGCCTCCCGGCGCGAAGGGAAGCGGCGGCTTGAACTGGTACTTGTTCTCGATGATGAGCAGGTCCGGGAAGTTCACGCCTGCGGCGCGCACGCGGATGCGCACGTCGCCCGGGCCGAGCGGGGGGCGCTCCGTGTCCTCGTAGACGAGCTTTTCGGGCGGCCCGTATGCCTTGCAGAGGACGGCTTTCATCGCGGGCGACGATAGCGGAGCGCTCGCGCGGCGTCAGCGGGGGGCCGATGTCGCATTGCGGTCTGCGCGCGTTGATGTCACGAGCACGGTATGGGTGCGCTCGGGCTCAAGGCCGCTGCGTGCGCCGTGGCCGCGGTCGTTGCGACGGTGCTCGGCGGCTGCCGGCATCGCTGTCCGCCGTCGGCGAGCGGCCCGCTGCACCGGCCGCCGCCACTCGGACGCCGGCTGCTCGTCGTCGCTCCGCATCCGGACGACGAGGTGCTCGCGGCGGGCGGTCTCATGGCGCGCATCCTGCGGCAGCCCGGGACGGTGCACGTCGTCGTCGCGACCGACGGCGAGGCCGGGGTGAACCGCACCCGGGCGCCGGATCTCGGGGACGCACGGCGCGGAGAGACGCGCCGGGCACTCGCCGACCTCGGCCTCGCGCCCGCGGACGTCGAGTTCCTGGGCTACGCGAACAACAGCCTCGCCAACGCCTGGGGCAAGCGCTGGCGCGCCGCGCGGCGCGGCGCCGACGAGACGTCGAGCGGCGCGCTCGTCGAGGCGCTCCGCGGCGCGCTCCGCGCCGCGGCGCCCGACACGATCGTCCTCCCGATGTCGCTCGACGAGCACGTCGACCACTACGCGCTCGGCCGCTTCGCGCTCCTCGCTCTCCTCGGCGAGGCGCCCGTGCCGCGGCCCACCGTCCTCGGCTACCTGGTCCACGGGAAGGGCCGCTGGCCCGCGTGCGGCTCGATCGGTCTCCGCAGCGTGCCGCCGCTGCCCCCGGGGTGCGCAGCACTCTTCCCGTGGACCGGGCTCCCGGTGGACCGCACGTTCAAGGCGGGGCTCATTCGGGAGTACCGAACTCAGCTCGGCGCGACACTCCTCCGGCACGCGCGCGCCATCGAGTCGTTCGCCGAGGGCCTGGTGGTCGAGCCGGGCCGCCCGGCCGCCGCCTGGCGGCCGGGCGTCCGTCCCGGCGCGGATCGCATCGCGATCCTCGTGCCGCGCACCCCGTGCCTCGTCGACCCCGCCGCGGGCGACCGGCTTCGCCTCCGCTACTTCCGGGACGGCGTGCTCGACGAGCGCCTGGTCACGCTCGCGCCGGCGGTCGACGTGCGTGGCGGTCCGCCGGGCGGCGAGCTCGTTCCCGCGCGCGACGTGCAGGTCGCGGTCCGGCGGGACACGGTCCACGTGGTCCTCGACATGGCGTCCTTCCGGGACGTCGGCGGCGCGGTGCTCGAGGTCGTCGCCGGCGAGCGCCGGGAAGCGCCGGCCTGGCTTCTCCGCTGGTCGTGACGGCAGCACCGTCGCGGGCTCGCGGATCACCGGGCGGCGCAATCACTCGGTGCGCTCGATGCTCATGCGGCCAGACGGTCGATAGGGTTCGGCGGCGTGGCGCGTCCGAAACCCCGCCGGGCGCCCGCGCATCGAACCCGCGTGACGCACCGGCCGACAGACGGTCTCTGGGCTCTCGTGCTCGCCGGCGGCGACGGGACCCGCCTCCGGGAGCTGACGCGGCTGATCAGCGGCGCGCCGATCCCCAAGCAGTACTGCCGCATCCTCGGCGACCGCTCCCTCCTCGAGGCGACGCTCGCGCGCGTCGCCCCGCTCGTGCCGCGGGAGCGGACGGTCGTGATCGTCAACCGCGGCCACCTCGAGCTCGCGTGGTCCCAGCTCGCCGCGCTGCCCGCCCAGAATCTGCTCGTGCAGCCGGGGAACCGCGACACCGGCCCCGGCGTGCTCTTCAGCCTTCTTGCCCTGGCCCGCCGGCAGCCGGACGCGACGGTTGCCGTGTTTCCGAGCGATCACCACATCGGCGACGAGCGCCGGTTCCGGGCGCACGTCGCTCAAATGGCGCAGCTTGTCGACGAGCATCCCGAGAAGATCGCGCTTCTCGGGGTCGAGCCCAACCGGCCGGAAGGAGGCTTCGGCTACATCCTGCCGGGACAGCGGCTCTCTTCGGTCACCGGCGACGCGGCGTTCCACGTGGTCTCGTTCCACGAGAAGCCCACACCCAGCCTGGCCGCCCGGATCGTCGGCCGCGGCGCGCTCTGGAACTCGTTCGTGATGGTCTTCCGCCTGAGCCGGATGCTGGAGCTGCTGCACCAGGTCCGGCCCGCGGGCGTCTCGCGGCTCGCGCGCCTGCTCGACGACCCCGAGGCCCTCGTGGCGGCGTACCCGAGCATCGCGCCGTGGAACTTCTCGCGCGACTTCCTGGTGCGCATTCCCGAGCACCTGGCCGTCGTGCGGGCCGCCGACGTGGGCTGGAGCGACTGGGGGACGCCCGCGGCGATCGAGCAGACCCTCACGTGGTCGCGGTACTCTTCCGCCGAGTACCAGCCGCGGACGCGTGTCCCGCCGTTCACGACGTCGTAGAGCCAGACGCCGTCGTCGAACGTGGTCGTGCCCTGCGTGAGCGTCGGTGTGGTCTGGACGACCCAGCTACCGTCGGCCTGCTCGATCGCCTGCCAGCTGTTCAGGTTGTGGCCTTCGCCGAGGTAGCGGTGCTTGACGCCCTTCCACGTGATGGTGCCGACCGGCGCGTCCGGGAAGTTGATCAGGCCGTTCGTTTGCGGCCCGAGGACCTCGCGCGGGGGATCGAGGCTCACGGGAAGCGGGTTCACGGCCGACGGGCTGCCGACGAGCGGCACGCCCGCCGCGCCGGCGCCGACGTTGATCGCATAGACCGCGACGGCGTGGAGATTCCCGTCGAGCGCCGGACTCGGCGTCCACGTGAAGCCATGGTTCGGCTCGGTCGTCAGACCGGCATCCACCAGGTCCTGGCGCGGCTGATTCGCCGTGAGGAACGCCCGGAACGTCCCGTCGACCGTAGATGTGGACGGTGATCGGGTTCCCATTGGCGTCCCGGTCGGTGGCCCAGCCGCTCACCACCGTCGCGGTCGCCTGCTCGATCGTCCCCGTGATGCCCTCGGGTCCGGGGGCGGCCCAACGATTCGGCGATCCGTCGAGCGTCACACGGAACGTCGTCGCGTCGCAGGCGTTGTTGTTGGCCGCCCCGGAGCCGATGCGGAAGCTGAGGAGGTCGCCGCGCTCGACCGGCACGTGCGGGAGCGTGAACGGCGTGAGGCTACCGCCGTTCGCCATCGTCGTCGGACCCCAGACGAGAAGCGAGTTCCGGTAGATGGATGCCACGATGCCGTCGCCGCAGTTCGGATCGGCGTCCGACAGGTCGACGCTGACGTTCGCGCTGCCGATGAAGGGGCTCCGCCAGTTGCGCGCGGCAGCGAGCGTCGGGCCGGGGTGTCCGCCGATCGCCCAGAGCCAGAGGTACGCGATCGTCGGATGCTTCCACGTCCCGGCCGAGGCGTCGAAGGTGAGGTTGTCGTCGCGAAGCGGGGCGGAGCCGTACTGGTAGAACCAGTCGGACTGCCCCTGTATCCCCGAGAACTGGCCCGCCGAATCCCAGGTCGCTGCGACGCCCGGCGAACGGGCGAGCAACAGACCGATGACACAGGCCGCCATCGCAACACGTGCCATTGGCGTCTCCTTTCGTGCGAGAGGGGAGCTCCGTCAATTCCCGGCAGCAACGCCTCGACCGCTACCACCCGCTATTTCCATCTCCCCTGGTGACAGTGAACCTGGCGCCCGACTCGTCGCCTAGGCCTCCGCTGCCCGGATTGGCGACGACTACGCCTGTAAAGGTGGCGTCGCCCCTGGCGCCGGACGCCATATGAATGCCCCAAGTGCCGGCGTCCGTAATTCCGATGCTTGTCAACGAGCTGTACGTGACCGTCTTCCAGAGAGATGAGTCATTCTGCACACCGTCAATCTGGAGCCCCGAATAGGTCGGACTGACGATGTCGATGTCGCTGATGAGCAAACCGCTCAGAGAACTGTCGTAAGCCCAGATCTTGAGAGCGCCATGCTGCTGGTTCCACATGGGACCCCCGGCGCGGACGAGGTTGTTGCGTCGGACGCTGGTGATGCCGGCAAACGGGAATGACGTGAACTCTTGGGCGATCAGAATGCCAGGGTAGGTGACCACATCAGAGCAAACGTTGTCTTCGACCTTGTTGTCCTGGCCACCGTAGATGGCGTAGCAGTTCCCACGCCAAGGAATCTGTACCGTATTGAAGTGGATGATGTTATTCAGGTTGACGCCGTTGGGGGTATCCGATCGTGACCACGAAGCCACCCCATCGTCTCCCGTATTGCGGAAGTGGGAGTTCACCACCTCCGAGTTGCTGGCGCCCTCGCACAGGTTGACGCCATCGGCAAAGGTGTTGCGAAAGCGGCTGCCGGTAATGACGAGACCATTGGGGCCTGGTCGGGGGTACACGCCAGCCCAATACCCGACCTGGGTATGCTCTACCCAGATGTTCTCCATGCGGGAGCCGGTGCTGCCGGCGGCGCTGGTGAATCCGTCGTTGAGCGGCAATTGACGCGTGAGGCTCTCGCCCAGGACGGCGAAGTCATAGTAGCGGCAGTTGTCGCCGGTGCACTGGAAACCGTAGGATCCATGAATGGTTGAATACCACATGCCCGCCCCGCGGATCGTCACATCCGAGACTCCCAAGACCCCGCTGTTGCTTTCGAACGTCCCAGGAGGAATCCAGACGCCGAGGCCCTGGCTCCGCGCGGTGTTGATGCAGCTCTGGATGGCCGGACCGTCATCGGTGCCGTCATTGGGCGTCGCGCCGCAGCTGACGATGGAGAGGAAGTTGGCGGGCATCGAGAGCGGCGGTGGTACCCGCTCCAGGTCGATCAGATCCACCACATAGTACGTCGCCATGTCCGTCATATCTTTCTGAAGCCTCACCGTCGCGCCGGCGGGGATGTCGCCTACCAGGGCGCGTGCCTCGTCGAAGAAGTGATGCGCGCCGCCAGCGCCTGGATTATTGTCCGAACTCGCCTCGCCTCCGTAGGACCAGGCATACTTTGAGGTCAGGTTGAGCTTCTGGCGGAAGGCACCGTTGACGTACAGGCTGAGGGTAGCGTCCATCCCGCCGCCCATGGGCGCATCGGGGATGACGTAGCGTACCACGATCGAGTTGGCGGGCTGGCCGGCCGTGATCTGGACATAGTGCCCGGGCATGTCCAGGCGTACGGCGCGCCGTCCCGAGGACTCGGCGGCGAAATCCCCAAACACCCGGCTGGGGCCGAGGATGCTGCCGTTGATGATGCCGTTTTCCGCCTCATACTCCACCCAGGGCACTGCTGCGCCACGCGGCGCCACCTCCAGCAGCCATTGGGCGCGCTGCGAACTGGTAGAAACGTTGCCGTACTGCGCGTAGCCCTGCAAATTCTGGATATGGACGATGTTCGTATTCTGCCAGACATTGCGGATGATCGTGTAGCCCGGTGTGGGGGCGTTTTCCACCGTCCACCGGGCGCTCATCCAGACATCGGAGATGGGGATACTCTCGACGTACCCGTACAGGTGCTCGATCGACATATAGTTGCCGGTGGCGCGATTCCTGATGCGCTTGGTTCCGGCGTAGTCCTCGATCACCCAATGGGCGGTCGTATCGGTGGTGCCCGGGGTGCCGTACCTGACCTGATTGCTGGCCTCGAAGAGGTACATGCCGTTCGAAAGGTTCTTGATGCGCACGTAGCTGCCTGCCGCTGGTATAGGAGCAATCGGAGCATTCTCCAGCAGCCACTGGGCGCTGGCGAAGGTGGTAGGAACGTTGCCGTACTGCGCGTACCCCAGCAAATTCTGGGTGTGGATGATGTTCGTGTTCTGCCAGACATTGCGGATGATGGTGTAGCCCGCGGTCGGCGCACTCTCCAACGTCCATCGTGGGCTCATCCAGGCATCGGAGATGGGGATACTCTCGACGTACCCGGACAGGTGCTCGATCGACATGTAGTTGCCGGTGGCGCGGTTCTTGATCCGCTTGCTCCCAGCGTAGTCCTCGATCAGCCAGTGAGAGGTGGTATCCGTGCTGGCCGGGCTGCCGTACAGAACATGATGTGTGCCCTGGTAGACGTGATTTGTATCCTCGTAGAGGTAGGCGCCGGTCCAGAGATTCTTGATCCGCACGTAGCTTGGCACGAGCGGCGCGTCCTCCAAGAGCCACTGGGCGCTCGAGAGACTTGTAGGGACGTTGCCGTACTTCGCGTACACCTGCGGATCCTGGAGGTAGATGATATTCGTGTTCTGCCAGACGTTGCGGATGATGGTGTAGCCTGCGGTCGGCGCGTTCTCCAACGTCCAACGGGGACTCATCCAGGCATCCGAGACGGGAATACTCTCGACGTACCCGGACAGGTGCTCGATCGACATGTAGTTGCCGGTGGCGCGGTTCTTGATACGCTTGCTCCCGGCATAGTCCTCGATTACCCAGTGTGAGCTCGTATCGATGCTGGATGGACTGCCGTACCGGACCTGATTGCTGGCCTCGTAGAGGTACGTGCCGTTCCAAAGATTCTTGATCCGCACGTAGTTGGCCGCCGCGGTTGGCATGGGAGCGAAGAGGGCGGCATACATAACCATCGCGAGACAGCGCGTCGGGAATCGGCTCCCGCTGTGGCTCTTCGGCGTCGCCGCCATATCATTCCTCCTCTGCGACGTTCGCGCTGCTCAGGGCCGTGAATGAAAGGGAGACACGGTCGCTACAAGCTACACGGCGCGCGCTCACCAACCCGAGGGCAGCATGGTCCGCGCAGGCAACGGCCGTCGTGGGTGCCGTCAGCGCGAGGATGGCAGCTGCGGTCGTCACCGCGGTCGGTGGATTGGATCTTCCGGCCATCGAGTGGCTTCTCCTCCCTCGCCGGCGCCGGCGGCGAACGTCGACGGGATCTGGAGCGTGCGGGAGGCGTGAGTGTAGGCGTCCGGGGCGGACGGGAGAACTCCGTCCCGCCCCATTTTGCCTCGAATCTTCGTGGTATTCCGCCGACGTTTTATGGTGAGCATGCCGCGTCGGCGCGCGCGATGTGGATCTCGAAGCGCTCGCGGGCAAGTGGTTTCCGTCCCGTGAAGGCGGGAGGCCAGGTGGGCGTCGCGATGCGGCCCTCAGCGGCGGGTACGCCCGAGGGCCGGGCCGAGCGCAGCCTCGATGACGTCGACGATCTTCTGCAGCGATCCGTCGGCGGTCGAGAGGTCCTCGGTCGCGGTGTCCCGAGCTCCGTCCACGACCGGATAGCAGTCGCGACCTCCGTCGGATCGGAACGCGAGCCGAAACCCGTCCCCGCCGTGGGTCCGCTCTCCGCCGAGAGCACACGGACGCCGCTCGCGCGCAGCTCGCGATCGATGGCGATCGATGCCGCCTGGAGGGCCGTCTTGCTCGACGCGTAGAGCGCGACGGGAGTGCTACAAGGGCGGAAACAGCCGCGCGCCGAGGGGCGCGCGCTCGGGAGGACCGAATGGCACTACGGGGAGGATGCGCATGCGGCGCGATCCGGTACGAGCTCCGCGACCGCCCGCTGATCGTGCACGTATGCCACTGCCGCGACTGCCAGCGTATCACGGGCAGCGCCTTCGTGATCAACAACTGGATCGAGGAGAAATGTGTCGCCGCGAGCGGCGCTGCGCCCAGGTCGTTCACGCTGCCCGGCGGCAGCGGGAAGCGGCACGACGTCTTGTTCTGCGATACGTGCGGCACCACCGTATGGAGCCGCTACCACATCGTCACGAGCCCTTGCCTGTTCGTCCGTGCCGGGACGCTCGACGATCCGAGCGCCGTCACGCCGGACGTCCACATCTTCACGCGGAGCAAGGTGCCGTGGCTCGCGCTCCCGAAGGGCGTGCCGGCGTTCGAGTCGATCTACAAGCTCGACGACGTGTGGTCGCGCGAGAGCCGGGAACGCCTGCGCCGGAACGCCGGATAGCGGCACGTCCCTCGTCGACGGACGGCGGCGCGGAACGGGATCGTGTTCGAGGCGGCGGCCCCGATGCCAGTGACGCCGCCTTCATCGAACCCGACCTGCGCTCCGCCCGCGTCCGTCCCACTACGATTCCTTCACGCTTGCCGGTTCACTGCTGAATGAGCGTGTCCACGCCGATGACGTTCATTCGGCCGTTGGACACCGTGCGCGTATCGCCCGCGGTCATGCAATTCACGTTGATCGTCACCACGGACGACAGACCGCCGGCGGCCGTGAACACGCCCTCGAGCGAGACGCCTCCCTTCGCGGAGTTGCCACCGTTGTCTCCCACGAGCAACGTGTCTCCGGACCCGAATGTCCTGCGGTCGGCGCTGCGATCCTGTATGGATGGGCTTGACGAATTGTCTGGATTATCTGTACAATCTCCGCATGAGGGCGAGCATCAGGAAGAGGACGTACAACCTCGACGGTGACATGATTGAGCGCGTGCGCCGTCTCTACAATGCGAAGACAGACACCGAAGCCATCCAGAAGGCCCTGCGCAAGGCGATCGATGACCGGGAGATTGAGGACGCCCTCGACGCGTTGCTACGTACGGGGCGGTTCCGGACAGTCTACCGCTGAAGTACGTTCTCGACACCAACGTCTACCTCGAAGCGGCTCGCTCCGACGAGGCGCGGGCACAGTTCCTCGAGGCGTTCATTCCTCTGCTGCCCGCGACGTTCCTCTCCGCCGTCGTCGCCTGTGAACTCGCTGTCGACGCGACGGACCGTCGCACACGGGGCCTGGTGCGCCAGTTCCTGCTGCCGATGGAGCGCACTGGGCGCATCGTGAGCCCGGTATTCGACGATTGGATCGACGCGTCCGACGTAGTGAGCGCGATCGAGGAGCGCGACGGGGGCTGGCGGTCGAAGCTCCCCGCGCTACTCAATGACATTATGATCTCGCTCTGCGCGCGCAGGATCGGCGCAACGCTGATCACGTACAACGGCGAAGACTTCCGTCTCATCAGGCGTCACAGAGAATTCTCTCTCCGGGTGCTGGCTGGAGCGAGGCGCGAGAGTCGTCGCTGAGCAATGGGATCCTGCCAGCGGATCGCCTTCGCCATGGTCTTGTTGGTCACGTCGACACGTCGGGCTATCGCCGATGCGCTCATGCCAAGACTCTCTAGAAGGGCGGCGCGGCCAGCGATCGCCGGGTAGGTCCGCGCCAAGAGCGGCGGCCCAGCCAGCGGAATGCCGCGCGTGGCTCCGCACGCAACCACGCGATCCGTCGCATGACAGCGTCACCGAGCGCAACGCCAGAGTGAAACACGGCGTTGCGCGCGGAGAGCAGCCGTCGTGTCGAGGACGCGGGGCCGCCCCTCCCGCCTCGGGTCGACACGCAGGGTCACGACATGCGCGCCTTTCTCGGCGTCGTGGGCCGCGGCGCGCTCTGGAGCTCGTTCGTGATGGTCTTCCGCCTGCGCCGCATGCTGGAGTCTGCTGCACCAGGTCCGGCCCGCGGGCACCTCGAGGCTCGCGCGCCTGCTCGACGACCCCGACGCCTTCGCGGCCGCGTACCGCCGTGGAACTTCTGGCGCGACTTCCTGGCGCGCATTCCCGAGCACATGGCCGTCGGGCGCACCGCCGGCATGGGCTGGAGCGATCGGGGTACGCCCGCGGCGATCGCGCCGAGCGGCGATGGGCGTGTTCCCGCCCTGGCAGGTTGCGCGCGCCCGGCTAGCGAAACCGTCGCCGATCTGCTCGCATCCAAACCGTCATGAAGGCAATCGCCGTCTTTCCGGGCCGTCGCGAGGTGAAGCTGATCGAGCAGGAGCCCCCGACACTCAGGGCGCCCACTGACGTGAGGCTCCGCATGCTCGACGTCGGCGTGTGCGGGACCGATCGCGAGATCTGCGCCTTCCAGTACGGCACCCCGCCGGCGGGGAGCGAGCACCTGGTCATCGGCCACGAGTCGCTGGGCGAGGTCGTCGAGGTCGGATCCGCCGTGTCACGGGTCAAGCCGGGAGACCTCGTGATCACCATGGTGCGCCGGCCGTGTCTGCACGAGGACTGCATGGCCTGCCGCGCCGGCCGGCAGGATTTCTGCTTCACCGGTGACTTCTCGGAGCGCGGCATCAAGCGCCTGCACGGCTTCATGACCGAGACCGTGGTCGACGACGAGCGCTACATGCACGTCGTCCCGCGGGCGCTGCGCGATGTGGCGGTGCTGGTCGAGCCGCTCACCATTGCCGAGAAGGCGCTGATCCAGGTGGGGCAGGTGCAGCAGCGGCTCCCCTGGGCCTGCGGGATCGATCCGCGCACGGAGCGCCGGTTCCGGCACCGTGCCGTCGTCCTTGGCGCCGGCCCCGTGGGGCTGCTCGGGGCGATGGCGCTCGTCGCGGCCGACTTCGACACCTCGGTCTACTCGCGCGAGCCGGCGCCGAACCCCAAGTCGGACCTGCTCGCCTCGATCGGCGCCCGCTACCTCTCCGCGCAGGAGACGTCGATCGAGCACCTCGCCGAGCAAATCGGCAACATCGACCTCGTCTACGAGGCCACGGGCGCGTCCTCGATCGCGTTCCAGATGATGGAGGTGATCGGCACGAACGGCATCTTCGTGTTCACGGGCGTGCCGGGGCGGAAGGCGCCGATCGAGGTCGACACCGACGTCATCATGCGGAACCTCGTGCTCAAGAACCAGGTCGTGTTCGGGACGGTGAACGCGGGCCAGGAGGCCTTCGAGACCGCCATCCGCGACCTCACGGTCTTCCAGCAGCGGTGGCCGGCGGCGGTGCACGCGCTCATCACCGGTCGCTACCCCGTCGAGGCGTATCGCGACCTCCTGGTCGGGCCGCCGCAGGGGATCAAGAACGTCCTCCGCTTCGCATAGCCGAGCCGAGTGGCTCGAAGCCGACGGCCTCGGCGGCTTCGCCTCCGGCACCGTCAGCGGGATCCGGACCCGGCGCTACCACGCGCTTCTCCTGACCGCGACGTCGCCGCCGGCCGGCCGCGTGGTGCTGGTGAACGGGTTCGAAGCGTGGCTCGAAGGCCCGAGCGGCACGTTCGCCCTCACCTCGCAGCGCTACGCGCCGGACGTGATTCATCCCGATGGCGCCGAGCGCATCGAGGCGTTCGAGCCCGATCCCTGGCCCTCCTGGGTGTTCGCGTTGCCCGACGGCACCCGGATCGAGCACGGTCTCCTCGTCCAGCCCGGACGGGCGGCGATCGCGCTCTACTGGCGCCTCGTCGACGGTCCGGGCGGCACGCTCGCCCTCCGGCCGCTGCTCTCCGGCCGCGACTACCACGCGCTCCACCACGAGAACCCGGCCTTCCACTTCGGGGCCGACGTTGTCGACGACCGGATCGTGTGGCGGCCATATCCCGGCCTGCCGGCGATCGTCGCCCGCTCGAACGGGAGGTACATCCACCAGCCCGACTGGTACCGCAATTTCCTCTACACGGAGGAGCGCGCCCGCGGTCTCGACCACGTCGAGGACCTCGGCTCACCCGGCACCTTCCGATGGGACCTCGGGCGCGGCGAGGCCGTCTGGACCCTCGCCGCCGAGGGACACGAGCCGCCGGAGGACCTCGACGCGCTCCGCGCCGCCGAGCTCGAGCGGCGCCGGCGATTTCCCACACGCCTCGACCGTGCTGCCGACGCGTACCTCGTGCGGCGGGGCAGGGGGAAGACGATCGTCGCCGGCTACCCGTGGTTCACCGACTGGGGGCGCGACACGTTCATCGCGCTGCGCGGCCTCTGCCTCGCGACCGGCCGGCTCGACGACGCCCGCGCCATCTTCCTCGAGTGGGCGGGCGCGGTCTCCGACGGCATGCTGCCGAACCGCTTCCCCGACCATGGCGAGGCGCCGGAGTTCAACGCCGTCGACGCCGCGCTGTGGTACGTGGTGGCCGTCCACGATTTTCTGCGCGTCGCTCAGGACGTTACGCCGCGAGACCGGCGAGTGTTCGACGGCGCCGTCGAGGCGATCCTCGCGGGCTATGCCCGCGGCACCCGCTACGGCATCCACGTCGACGACGACGGCCTTCTCGCCGCAGGCGAGCCGGGCGTGCAGCTCACCTGGATGGACGCCAAGGTGGGCGACTGGGTGGTGACGCCGCGGATCGGCAAGCCGGTGGAGGTGCAGGCGCTCTGGCTGAATGCGCTGCGTATCGGGAGCGGCCTGTCCGAGCGCTGGGCCGAGCTCCATGCCAGGGGTCGGGCCGCGTTCGAGGCCCGGTTCTGGGACGAGACCCGCGGTTGCCTCCACGACGTGGTCGACGTCGACCACCGGCGCGGCAGCGTAGATTCCGCCTTCCGCCCGAACCAGATCTTCGCCGTTGGCGGCCTGCCGTTCCCCGTGCTCGAGGGAGAACGCGCCCGCCGCGTCGTCGACGCCGTCGAGGCGCGGCTGCTGACACCCATCGGCCTCCGCTCGCTCGCACCCGACGAGCCGGGGTACAGGCCCCGCTACGAGGGTGGGGTCCGCGAGCGCGACGGCGCGTACCATCAAGGGACGGTCTGGCCCTGGCTCATGGGTCCGTTCGTCGAGGCGTGGCTCCGCGTCCGCGGCGGCACCCCTCGCGCGAAGGCCGAGGCGCGCGCGCGCTTTCTCGATCCGCTGCTCGCCCATCTGGACGATGCGGGCGTCGGCCACCTGCCGGAGATCGCCGACGGTGACCCGCCGCACACGCCGCGCGGCTGCCCGTTCCAGGCGTGGTCCGTGGGCGAGGCGCTGCGCCTCGAGCGGGTCGTGCTCGCCGAGCGCTGACGCGACGCTCAGCGTTCGACACTGCGGCGGCGCGAAGCCTCGAGGAGCAGGTACAGCGCTCCTTGATCGCGGGGAGCTTCGGGTGTACACGTCATGTACACGGAGAAGCAACCGTGCGGACAATGGCGGTCCGACACAAGCACCTGAAGCTCGACCAAGGCAAGATCGACTTCGCGAAGCGCTACTTCGGCGTCGACTCGGAGCAGGAAGCAATCGAGCGGGCGCTCGCGCTCCTGGTGGATGACGAGCGCATCCGCCGGCGCCTGAGACCGCTCAAGGGAATCCTCAAGGGCGACGAGCGCCCATGGCCGTATCGGTAAGCCGCAAGATCCTGCTCGACACCAACGTCTTCATCGACTACCTGCGGCTCGGCTCGCACGCCGATTCGGTCTCCGGACGTGCGCATCAAGCCATCCGTTTTCTGTCCTCGGTGGTGCTCATGGAGCTACGTCTGGGCGCGGATACCGTTCCACGCCGTCGTGCGGTCGATCGGATCAAGGGCGCCTTTCCGGCCCAACGTCTGATCGCCCCCGCCCCCGATCTCTTCGACCGTGCCGGGGTCGTCTTCAGGGCCCTGCATGGCGACGGTCGCGGGCTCCGCGACCGGCTGGGCGTCGTGAACGATCTGCTGATCGCGCTCACCGCGTGGCGCATCGGCGCCACGGTCGTCACTGCGAACGTCGACGAATTCACCCGGATCCGGCGCCATCTCCCGGGCTTGTCGGTCGCGCCGCCGTCGCCCTGACGGCATGCCGGAGGGCATGACGGCGACGGACGTGGGGGGAGTGACGACGATGCGCGAGCCGTTGTTCAAGGTGTCCAACCATCACACCGCGGCCTGCGTCGAGCCGCCTACCGTCGACGGGGACGCGGCGGGAGCGTACTTCGGCTACTTCGCCAACGAGTACGGCGAGCAGGCCATCTACACCTACGACTACGAGACCGGCGAGGCGACCATCAGGATGGGTGACGCGGGCTGGCACGAGGCCTACCGGGTGGCGGATGGCCGGGCGGAGGGGCTCGTGCTCACCAAGACCGAGGCGATGTGGCTGCGCGCCTGCTGGCTCGCCACGGGCGCGTTGAAGGATCGCCCGACGTCCGGCACCGGCGGGACTGGTCAAGGCTGAAAAGCCTTCGCGCCAGCGTCCGAAGCTTGCACCGGCCTTGACGGCGACGGTGATGCTCGCGGCAACGCCATGTTTCAGATTCCGGTTGCGGTCCGCGAGGCCCTCTCGCACGGGAGCGTCGTCCTTCGCACCAACCGGTGGACGGCACACGCCTCGCTGGCGCGGCGACCGTGGGCACCGCCACGTATCAGCCCCGGGCCGCGGAGGGCACGGTCCTCCATCGCGTCGTCCGCGACCACCTGGAAACGTTCTTGCGCGAGGTCGCCGACCGCACCGACGGCGGGGGCCTTCCCCGTTTCGTCGAGCGCGAGTTCCGGCAGTTCCTGACCTGCGGCGCGCTCGGCCGAGGCTTCGCGCGCGTGCGGTGCGACGACTGCGCCTACGAGCGCCTCGTGCCCTTCTCGTGCAAACGACGCGGCTTCTGTCCGAGTTGTGGCGGCCGCCGCATGGCGGAGCAGGCGGCACACTTGGTCGATCACGTCCTCCCGCACGTCCCGGTGCGCCAGTGGGTGCTCAGCCTGCCCCACCGCGTGCGCTACCTCCTCGCCTGGAACCACAAGCTCTGCCGCGCGGTCCTCGGCGTCGCCGTCCGCGCAGTGCTCGGTTTCTATCGGCACCGGGCCCGCCGTGCGGGCGTGCGCGGTGGCCGGAGCGGCGCGGTGACGGTGATCCAGCGCTTCGGGGGCGGCCTTCAATTGAACGTCCATTTCCACACCCTCCTTCTGGACGGCGTCTTCGCCGAGGGCGCCGATGGCGCGCTCCAGTTTCACGCGGCCGAGCCGCCGAGCGACGAGGAGGTGGCCCGGCTGCTCGCCACGATCTACCGCCGCGTGCGCCGCTTGCTTGCGCGCCGGGGGCTCGAGATGGATGACGCCCCCGATGTCGACCCGCTCGCCGAGGAGTCGCCCGCGCTCGCCGGCATCAGCAGCGCCTCTGTCCAGGGACGAATCGCGCTCGGGCCGCGCGCCGGCGCCCGCGTGTTCCGGCTCGGCCGCGAGACCGACGCCCCCTGGGTCACGTCCCGCGCGCCGTGCCAGGCATACCTCAAGGGCTTTGACCTTCACGCGAACATCACGGTGGCGGCCGACGACCGCGCCGGCGTCGAGCGCCTCTGTCGCTACGTGCTTCGCCCGCCGGTGGCGCAGGAGCGTCTCGCCCCGACGCCCGACGGCCTCGTCCTGGTCACCCTCAAGGCCGAATGGAACGACGGCACGACCCACCTGCTCTTCACGCCGGTCGAGTTGCTGGAGAAGCTCACCGCCTTGACCCCCCGTCCACGCATCAACCTGATCCTCTACCACGGCATCCTGGCCCCTCGGGCTCAGGCACGGGCGCGCGCCGTGGCCCACGGCGCGCCAGGCCCGCCACCCGGCGAACCCCCGGCTCCCGCCACAGAGAGGGCGGGCGCCGAGCCATCCCCTCCGACTGTCGACGTCTCTGCTACCGCGCCTCCCAAGGATACGCGCGATGCGAAGCAGCCGAATTCTCCCGAGAAACCGCGCGATTGGAGGTGGGCGGACTTGATGCGGCGGGTCTTCGCCCTTGACGTCCTGGCATGCCCGCGCTGCGGCGGCCGCATGTCTGTCATCGCCACAATCGAGGCCGCTGACGTGCTGCGCCAGATCCTGGGCCATCTCGGCCTTCCGACCGATCCGCCCGCACCTTTGCCGGCCCGTCCCCCTCCCTCGCTCTCCGATCTCTTCCCCGACACCCCCGCCTGACGCGCCGCCTCCCGCGCGGCCCCAGCCCGGACCTGCCCGAACCCCGACCGGGGTGTCGCCCGGGGCGGGCCCGGTCTCCGCAACCTGATGTAGCGTGCGGCCTCAACGAAATGGCGCTTGCTCATGCTGCGGCCTCCTCGCTGCGGTAGAGGAGGCAGGTGCCGACCGGGAACGGCGCTTCGCCGGCCTCACCAAACCAGGCAGTGACCTTAGTACGGCACGCCTCGGGTACGCGGCCCACGGTCTCGCGGTCGGTCACGCTGACGACGGCGAACGGAATCGCGCGGTTCGAGGCGGCGACCATCGCTCGATGGCGGTCGCCCTTGACGATGACGAGCATGCGGTCCTCCTTCGGAGGCGGCCTTGCGATAGCTCCGCCGTCCGCTCGGAGAAGGGATCCAAGTCCCGTGCCGACGCGTGCCCGTGTGAAATCAGCGTGAGCGCGTCACGGAGGCGTTGCATCCATGCCTCGGCGTCGCAATCTAGCCAGTTAGCTCATGCAGGCGCGGGCTTCATGCGACTCACGCAACGCCGAGGCTGCGCGACCCCCGGTAGCCTGACCCATGAAGATGCCAGTACCGGCGTATAGGCGTTCACGGCCCGAAGATTTTTCCGGCGATCCTTCCCCCGCGTCCGGGGGAGGGCTTACGCAGCGACGACGGCTTGATGCTGCCGCCGCTCGTTCAGCAAGGGGTCGGGCGAGGAGACCGCACTCAAGGCGAGCCCCGAACGAAGGTCGCCGGCTTCTCGGCAAAGAGCCGCTTCACGGTGGGGCTACGTCCGGCAGGCGTTACGGGCAGGCGCCGGTAGCGGTGAAGGTCCCGTTGATGCCGCAGAATGTCCCGCCGCCGCCGCACTCGAAGGATGGGTTGAACGTACCAGCGGCGGTGTAGCGCGTGTCCGCCGTCCCGATGGGCACCGAGTCGGTCGGGTTGCCCTGCGGGTCGCGGAGGACCGATGCGGTGCAGAAATCCGTGTACACGCGCAGGCGTGGGTTCGGGTCCGCAAGGGCGACGAAGTTGTAGTTCTGGTTGCCGATGCGGCAGACCGGGTTTGCCGCAGTCACCTGGCAAGTGTACGTTCCCGAGAACGTACTGCACGAATTCGATGTCTGGTTGGCATTCGCCGTGATCGTCCACGCAACCCCGGAATCGGTCGGCGCACAGGAGGGCGTCGTCGGCTCGCCAGGACACGGACCCTCGCCGCAGTCCGACGCGAGGCAGAAGGGGATGGCGAGCGCGTCATCCGTCGCGCAGCTCACGACCATCGCGTGCGCCGTGTGGAAGCCGTCCGGCGAGTTGCATGCCATCGCCGCGCCGCCGCAGTTGAACTGCGCCGTAGGGAAGCCGGAGACGCACGACGACGTGCAGGTGAATCCTGGCGACGCTCCCGCGGGTCCCGGAGGCCCCGATGGTCCCTGCGCTCCCTGGAGTCCCTGCGGCCCCATCGGTCCCTGAGGCCCCGTGGGGCCTTGCGGTCCCGTTGCCCCTTGTGAACCCGTCGCGCCTTGTGAACCCGAAGGCCCCTGCTCGCCAGAATCGCCCTTGTCGCCCTTCGGGCCCGGCAGTCCCCGAAACCCAAGCGCGGCCATATCGAGCTGCGTCTCGGTCGGCTTGCAGACCGCCCGCGCCTTGACCGCGCCCTTCCGCGACTTGCAGAGAACGTCCGCCCACGCCGGGGGCGCGAGCGCCAGCAACAGGAGGGGGAGCCAAGGAAGCAAGTCCATGCCCTGTACATCGGTCTCGGGAGGCGGGTGCTTGAGACTGATTCGAAGCGGAGGCTAAGAGCCTCAAGTCCTCAATTCGAGATGCCGATGATCCGCACCATGAGGACTCTACTGCTTGTCGGCCTGCTCCTGGTGTTGCCGTCGCTCGCCGCCGCAGGGACGCAGTACGGCAACCTGTTCTGCGAAGTCCTAGATGAGGCGACCACGCGATCGGTGAATCCCACGACTCGACGGATGCACTTCGCCTACTGCGTGGACCTGGTGACCGGCGACGTGCTCGGCGCGCTCGTTCGGCGGAAGGGGGCGACGGTCTGCACCGAAACGGGCTCCTTCGACTTCTCCTCGCAGGTGTTCATCCGGGACGGCGGAGACTGCCCGTACCCTGTTGAGACGTTGAAGCTGCCCTCGGTGCCCAGCAGGTAGGTCCGCGCCGAGGGGCTTCACCAGCCGCAGCGTCTAGCCCCGGCGCTTGGCTCGGCTTCGTTCACTCAAGGATGCGCGGCGAGGAAACCGAATCGGATGGAGCGGGTACCCTCAAGTTGCGCTTCGTGACGGCCGATACACCCGTGCATGAAGAAGCTCCTCACCTCGTCCCTCTCCGTGGTTGGTTTCGCGTCCGTCCTGCTTGCGGGGTGCATGACGGTACAAAACTCCAAGACCCTAATGATCCGCCCAAGCGATGCGCCGATCGCCGTGACGAGCACCGCTCGCGCGCAATGCCGCGACATGTTCTTCGTCATGTGGTGCCGGCTGAACATGGCGATGGAGTCCAGTAACGGGGAGAGGGTCTCCGACTTTCCCAAGTGACCCGCCCGCCTACCTGCTTGGCGCCGCCGAACCGGAAGAAGTCGTCTTGGTCGGAGCGGTACTTCACCTCGACGTTAAACAGCCAGAAGGCGCCGGGTGTTCCCTCGACCGGCTTCCAGATGAGGAAGTCAGGCGAGAAGTCGTCCTCGCCTTCCTTGAGCAGTCGTTGCACGTCGCTCTCGCGGCCGAGCCGGGCGACGCGGTAGCTCGGCGACGCGGCCCTTGATGGTGCTGAGGTTCAACGGCTACCGGCCGTCTCGGAGATGACTCGCCGCCGTGCTGCCGGCCAGTTTAGCAGTCGGCGCGGAGCGGCTATCGCGCGATGGCGCCGGAGTAGAGGTCTTCGCAGACCACGCCCGGCGAACACGACTGGTACAGGTAGACATCGATGGTGCCGCTGCTCGGCGTCCATCCCGACGTGTTGGCGTCGAATGTGGTGTAGCAGCCGTGGACATCGGGATAGGCTGGCGAGGACACGGATGCGCTCGACGCGCTAGTGAACGAGCCGCTGATCGACACGGAGTCAACTGTTCCTGTGATCGCGCCTGTCGGGCTGACGCTCAGGACGAGAGTGCCGCTCAAGTTGGTCGGGTAGTTGGTGTAGCAGCCGGAGTAAGTCACGTAGGACACAGCGTAGCCCCACGTCCCGTCGTAGACGGCGAACGGGTTAGAGGGGAGGGTCGTTGTGGTTGTCGTAGGTACAGGAATCGTCGTGACGGTCGTAGTCGTCGTCGTGGGCGGGACGAAGAGGCAGTAGCTACCACCCCGAGCCATACAGTCTGCTCGGAGTACCTGGGTACACGAATACCAGGTGAACCCGGCTGCCGCGCAGCGAGTGATTTCGGGACGGCACAGGCGGCGGCAGCGCCGGCGCAGCCCAGCGTCGGCTTGCGACACAGCAAGCGACGTGAGCAGCGTGGTGAATAGCAAGGCCGCCGCAGTCTTCTTCATCGACATTCCTCCACCGAGGGATCGCGGCCCGACATGGGGCTGCGGGGTCGGAGCAAGCGCGGTGCCATCTGCCGAGGCGTCGCGGGTCCGCTCGGCTACGTCGCCTTGGCCCGCCGCGGGGAACCGCGAGCGGCAATCTGGTGACGGTGAAGCCCTTTCGGGAAGCGCGAACCAGTGCCCCGAACGCCCTCCCAGCCGGGGTCCATATAAGGCCGGCCGCACCAGGAAGGGCGGCGCGCGACTCCTGCGCGGCCTGGAGGGCAGCCAAGGGGCATCCTCGACGGCCGGTCGCGGCGGGCGCGCCATCCGACCTGCGCGGCACCGCCTTCGGCGTGTTCAATCTCACGACGGGCGTCGTCTTGCTGCTGGCGAGCGTCGTCGCCGGCCTGCTCTGGAGCCGCCTCGGCCCCTCGGCCACGTTCCTCGCGGGCGCGATCTTCGCCGCCGTCGCCATGGCGGGCCTCGTCCTGGTCAATCCCGCGCGCCGGCTGATGCCGCCTGCGGGCGATATGTCTCAAGACGCAGCAAGGTCATCGAGCCGGCAGCACACTCGGTGAATCCGCCTCAGGGGCTCGCTGTCGGTCATGAACAGCAGGATGGCGCGGTTGTAGACGACGATCTCCACGTCGCCCCAGTCGTGCTCGATGCGTAGCTCGTCGTACTGGATCGGGTCGCCCGCGCTCAGATCGCCGTAGGTGCCGGCGAGGTCGAGGAGGTGGTGATCGAGGAGCGCGAGCACATCGTCGGGGAGGTCAGCCGCCTCGACGGTGATCTATGGAAGTCGTGCTCAACCTGTCGGAGGCTGCCCGACCAGGGTTCGTTGCGGTCCGCCGTCGGTATCTCGAGCGCCATCGAGGGTTGCACATTGGTTGTCCGTGCGCGTGAGGGGTAGCGAGTCCGGTCGTCTACGAGGCGCCGTCCGCCGTTGACAGACCTGCCATCCGTGAAGCACAACCTCGCGCATCTCGCGCCCGCCGGCGCGACCAGGTTATGGACGCGCAGCCGGAAATCCGCTGTCCGTCGTGCGGTCATCGGAACCGCTCGGACCGCCGCTACTGCGCGGCCTGCGGCGGCCACCTCGGCCAGGCGTGCTCCTCGTGCGGCACCCGCAACAACCCGGAAGAGAAGTTCTGCGGTGCGTGCGGCGCCGCGCTCAGCGGGGCGGCGGCAGAGGGCGAGCGTCGGCAGCTCACCGTTCTGTTCTGCGACCTCGTCGGCTCAACCGCCCTCGCCGGTCAACTCGACCCCGAGGATTGGCGCGAGGTGATGACCCGCTACCAGCACGCTGCCGCCGAGACGATCACCCGTTTCGGCGGCCACGTCGCCAAGTACCTGGGTGACGGTCTGCTCGCCTACTTTAGCTACCCCCAGGCCCACGAGGACGACCCTGAGCGCGCCGTGCGTGCGGGGCTCGCCCTCCTCGACACAGTGGCCGAGCTGAACCACCGGCTCGAGCCGATCCATGGTGTGCAGTTGGCGGTGCGGATCGGGATGCATACGGGGCCGGTCGTCATCGGCGAGGGCGCGGCGGCGGGGGCAGAGGTGTTCGGCGACACGCCGAACGTGGCCGCGCGGGTGCAGACGCTCGCCGAGCCGAACACGGTGCTCATTACCGAGACGACCCATCGCCTGGTCGCGGGCCGGTTCATCGTCGAGGCCAAGGGAGCACCGGCGCTGAAGGGGGTGCGGACGCCCGTGGCCGTGTACCGCGTCGTGCAGGCGAGCGGCGTGCGGAGCCGGCTCGCCGCCGCGGCGGCGCGGGGGCTAACGCCCTTCGTTGGCCGCGAGCACGAGCGCCGACTCCTACGCGAGCGCTTCGAGCAAGCACGCGAGGGCAAGGGCCAGGTGGTGATGATTGTCGGCGAGCCGGGGATCGGCAAGTCGCGCTTGGCGCAGGTGCTGCACGAGGATCTCGCCGGGGTGCCACACATATGGCTCGAGTCGGGCGGGGCGCTGTACTTCGCGAACACACCCTTCTACGCCGTGATCGGACTGCTCGGGCAGATCTTCCTCTCCGGCGCCAGGGCCGACGACTCTCCCGAGGACCGGGTGGCAGCACTGGAGCGGGCGCTCGAGGCCGCGGGGCTAAGTCTCCCCGAGGCGCTCCCGCTTGTGGCCCCGCTGCTCGACCTGCCGATCCCGACGGGCTACCCGCCGGTGCTTGCGGTCCCCGAGGTCGCGCGGAAGCGGCTGCTGGCGACGCTCGCGAGCTGGGTCTTCGGCGCAGCACGCCTCCAGCTAATGGTAATCCTGCTCGAAGACCTGCAGTGGGTAGACCCCTCGACCCTCGAGCTCCAGCGGTTCCTCGTCGAGCAGGCGACGACGGCGCCGTTGCTCCTTCTCTACACGGCGCGGCTGGAGTTCAAGGCACCGTGGGCACTGCGGGCCCATCACACCCAACTCACCCTGAATCGCCTCCCGCGCCGGCATGTGCGGGAGGTGGTGGCGAACGTGGCGGCGCCGGCGGCACTCCCGGCGGAGGTGGTCAACGCCGTGGTTGCTCGCACCGACGGCGTGCCCCTCTTCGTCGAGGAGCTTACGAAGGCCGCGGTGGAGGCGGGTGCCCAGGGGCTCAGAGGGATCCCGGCCACGCTCGCGGACTCGCTGATGGCGCGGCTCGATCGCCTGGGGATCGCCAAGCAGGTGGCACAAGTCGGCGCCGTGCTCGGCCGGGAGTTTAGCTTCGGGCTGCTGCGCGCGGTGCACCCGGTGCCCGCGGACAACCTCGAGGACGCGCTCGAGAAGCTGGTGGACGCGAAGCTGCTTTACGCCCGAGGGGTTCCCCCGGACGCGACCTTTATCTTCAAGCACACCCTTGTTCAGGAGACGGCGTACGCATCGCTTCTCAAGACCCGGCGGCGCCAGCTGCACGGGCTGGCGGCAAAGGCGCTGACGGAACGGTTCGCGGAGATCGCCGAAGAGCAGCCCGAGCTGCTGGCGCATCACTATACCGAGGCGGGAGAGGCGGAGCGCGCGGCAGAGGAGTGGCAACGGGCAGGGACGCGGACGCTCGACCGTGGGGCGCTGAGAGAGGCGGAGCAGCATGTGCGACGCGGTCTCGACGTGCTCGCGACGCTGCCAGACGGGTCCCAGCGCGACGAGAGGGAGTTCCGGCTACAGCTCCTACTCGGGCAAGCACTCGCGATGACCAAGTTCGCGGCGCCCGAGACAGCGGCGGCCTGGGAGCGGGCGCGGGTGCTCGGCGAGCGGGTCACGGACTCGACGCAAGGAGTCTTTCTGCTGATGGGTCTCTGGGGACCGGCCCTCACGAGCGAGGGCCCTGCGGCCGCCTGGCCGCTCGCGGAGCAAGTGCTCGCCGCGGCTGAGCGCGCGGCGCTCCAGCCGTTGGAGGCGTGGGCGCACTTCGCGCAGTTTGTGACGCGGCACCACGCGGGTGACCTCACGGGCGCCGCGGCACATCTGGCTCGCGCGCTCGCGCTTTGCGACGAGGCGACTGCCTCCCTGGTGCCGTTCGATCCACGGCTCGATCCACGGCTCGTAACCCTCTGCAACGGAGCCATTCTGGCATGGCACCTGGGACTCGCCGACCAGGCCCGGGCGCACGCTCGGAAGGGCCTGGAGCTGGCGGAGCGGGCGCCGGGGGTAACCGGCCGGCCGTTTGCCGAGCGAGCGGCAGCGTTACTGCACACGCTACTTCGGGAACCCGCGGCTGCGCTCGAACATGCTACGCGGGCTATAGCGAAAGGCAGCGAGCAGCCCAGCTTGGTGGCCGAGGCCATGATGATCCGCGGTTGGGCGCTGGCCGAGGAAGGGCAGCCGGATGAAGGAGTCGCCGCGGTGCGCGAGGGCCTCGGCCGCATGGTGGCGGCGAAGGCGCGCCTTCTCCTCGAACACTACCTCGGCCTTCTCGCGGACGCGCACGCGCGGGCGGGACAGGTAGGAGACGCGCTCGCCGCGCTGACGGAGGCCGAGGGTGCCATGCCCGGCGAGGACGTCTGGCGTGCGGACACTCTCCGCCGCCGTGGCGAGCTGCTCGCGCTCAGGGGCGCCGACCCGGCCGAGATCGAGGCGACGTTCGGGGACGCGCTCGCGATGGCAAACCGGCAAGGTGCGAAGGCGTACGAGCTGCGCGTCGCCACATGCTTCGGCCGCTGGCTCTGTCGGAACGGCCGCGCTGCCGAGGCGCGCGCGCTGCTCGCACCGATCTACACCTCGTTCACCGAGGGCTTCGACACGCACGACCTCATCGAGGCGAAGGCGCTGCTCGAGGCGCTGGGGTAGAGGTCACCTGACGGGTGCGCGCTTCTCGCGCCACTCACTTGGTGTCGTCCCGGTGTTCCAAGAAACGAGTGGTTCTGGCGCGGCCCTGAAGGTCGGTCAGGCCGGCGCCGAAGTGCCCGATCTATGGGGCTTGACCGATGCCGCCCGCCGAAGGGCTTTTGGTGAAGCCGTCGAGGACGGGAACGAGATAGGGAGCGTCACGGACGGCGCCAGGGTCGCCCCCCTAGTTGGCACCAGGGAGCCCTCTAGGACGCGATGGGCGCCGGGTCCGATGGTCGGGGGGAGGACGAAGCGGCCGGCGCCTACTTCTCGCGCCCCTCCTGCACGACGCGACACTCCGTCGCGCCGCTCGCCTTCCGCTCACACCGCACGAGCTTCCCGTCGCTCTGGCGTAGGTCGAAGCCGCCGAAGAGGTTCGGCTCGATCTTCAGGACGGGCGCTCCGCCCTTCGCTGCGTCCCAGCAGTCAACGCTGCCGCTCGCGCTGGGAGCGCATTGAAGCTGGGCCAAGAGGATCGTCGCCGGAAGCATCTTATCCTCGCTTCTTCGTCGGAGTCGGTTTCGACCTGGCACCCCGAGGTGGGTCGTCGAGAGTCTCGCCGTCGCGCAGCTTGCGTCGAACGTCGTCCACGACACGCTTCCGCAGTGCGACCAAACCGGCCAGGTAGTCAGCGTGCACCCCGTCGATGAGCCGAATGAGGCGTTGCCAGGCTTCGTCTGTCACGCGTCGGGAGGGGCGATCATCAGCTTCTTCTCGGCCGCGAACCACACACCGCCAAACGGTGTGGGCCGAAACCGGGAGAAGTGCGTCATCGGCGCGATGGCGACAAGACGGTCGGGGCGACGGGTATCGGGGACGAGCAGGTAGCGGCGCCCACGCGGCCCGTGCAGGACGAAGCGGACGGCGAGGAGGGAAGCGTCGGATTCCTTGACCTGCTCCACGAGGTAGGCGGTCCTGCCGAATCTGATGGTTTCCACCGGCGAGGACCCGTTACATCGCTCGCTCGACGGCCTTCTTCAGGGCCGCAACCTTGTCGATGTGTTCCCACGGCAGATCGAGGTCGGCGCGGCCGAAATGGCCGTAGGCGGCGGTCTGCTGGTAAATGGGCCGGCGCAGGTTTAGCTGCGTGATTATAGCCGCCGGCCGGAGGTCGAAGACCGTCGCGATCGCCATTTCGATCTGCTCCACCGGCACGGTCTCGGTGCCAAAGCACTCGAGCGCAACGCTGATCGGGCGCCACCCCGATGGCGTAGGCGAGTTGTACCTCGCAGCGGCTGGCCAGGTCCGCTGCCACGAGGTTTTTCGCCACCCAGCGGGCGCAGTACGCCGCATATGCCGCTCCGGATAGGAGTCGCGATCGGGCGGGGGCGGCCGGAGGTGGTGGGGTCACGTCTGATTAGGTGGGTTCCGTAAACTTTTGGGCCCTAGCGTGATTCCTATGCCCCTTCGCGTCCGAGGCGGCGGCGCTCGCGCGAAGGCCGAGGCGCGCGCTCGCTTTCTCGACCCGCTACTCGCTCATCTGGACGACGCCGACGTCGGCCACCTGCCGGAGATCGCCGACGGCGACCCGCCGCACACGCCGCGCGGCTGCCCGTTCCAGGCGTGGTCGGTGGGCGAGGCGCTGCGGCTCGAACGGGTCGTGCTCGCCGAGCGCTGACGCGACGCTCAGCGTTCGACGCTCCGGCGGCGCGAATCCTCGAGGAGCAGGTACAGCGCGTTGTCGACGAACGCGGGATCGCGCGTCAGACCCAGATGGTCGGTGAACAGGAACAGGACCCGGGTCCAGGGGATGGGCGACGCGACCCCGGCCTGCCACACGTGCCCGACCCGCTCGTCGAGGAGCGCACTCGAGCGCAGGACCGTCCCGTCCCCCGGCGCCGTGCGGATGACGCGTACGGCGCCCGTGCCGGCGTCCACGGCGGCCTGCGCCTTCGTCGGTGTCGAATCGCCTGCCATCAGGAAGAGCTCCAGCCCGGCGGGCAGCACGGCGGGTGCGTCGAGAGCGCGGGCCATGGCGCGCGCCTGGTCGAGACACTTCTTCTGGTGGTCGAGCGCGATGCGTCGCCGTTCCGCCGCATCATCCACCTCCGGCAGGAGCTGCTTCAGGACGCGATCCTGCCTGGGATCGGCCAGCCCCCAGCGCATGCGTTCCCAGAGCGCCGGGTCGTAGAGGTCCTCGTACGCGTGCTCGGGGTCGGAGGCGTCGACGAGGACCCTGTGCCGGCCGCGCGGCAGGAGCTCGTAAACGGCGGGCATGGTGCCGAGGATCGCCGGCGGATAGCGCGGGATGAACGGCCCGAGCTTGTCGCCCTCGATCAACTCGAACAGGGCATCGAGCGAGCCGGCGTTGGGGGTGCCGATCAGGATCACCCGGTCGACGTAGCGCGCGCCCTCCCACGTGGTCACTGGCTCCGGTCCGCCGGCGGTCAGCGCCTGACCGCCGTACCGTAGGAAGTAGCGCGTCAGGAGCCCGCCCATGGAGTGGGCGACGATGTCGAAGTAGACGTCGGCGTCGTTGATCCCATAGCGCTTCTCGAGTTCCGCCTGGACGTAGGCGCGCTTCTCGCGAACGAACTCCTCGAGCCGGCGTGCGCTCTCCGCCAGGTCGCGCCGCCAGTCGTAGTCGAACTGGAAGCAGGTGAAATGCTCGTTGCCGTAGTCGATGGCGCCGGAACGGCCGAGCGTCTCGTCCCGGTATCCGCCGACGCCGAGCACGGCCAGGATGTTCACGTAGGCCTCGAGGGTGACGGGCAGGCCGAAGACGCTCACGCGAAGCCGGTCGAGCGCGCCGTCGGGGTGGACGGTGTCCCGGAGCTCGGAGAGCGGCGCACCCGGCCTCATCGGCAGCGAGATCTGGCGAGCGCCGTCGGCCCGGCGAGGGTCGGCGTAGTCGCCGCTGAACGCGCCCCAGACGAGGCGGTGGGTCTCGCCGTCGCGGAGACGCGATCCCAGGATGCCTGGAATGACGATCACCGGGTTGCGCCAGGGTTCGTGCCGCTGGGCCGCGGCGTTGTACAGGCCGCCCAGATCAGGAAGTCGCACCGTACGCGCGCAGGCCGCGACGATGGTGTGCAGGCAAACCGCAGTGAGGAGGAGCGACCTCCGGGTGGCTGAAACCGGCCGCACGGGAGCCGCATCCTAACACGCGACCGACTCGCGTTCGGAGAGCCCGAGGCGGCGCCGACGTTCACAGGACTGGGAGGTACTCGCATGCGCAGAACCGGGATCGTCGTGCTTGCCTCGCTCGCTGCGGTGGGCCTCATGCCGATCGGTAGGAGCTCCGCCGCCGGCTCCCACACCAGCGCGCCCTTCTCGGGCGTCAAGGCGAACACGGGGACCGTCACCCAATCGCAGGAGGGCGGCGAGAACGTGCTGACGCTCTCGGATGACTTCAAGGTGCCCGACACTCCGGACCCTCACTGGCAGGTCGTCGACTCGAAGGGGAAGACCTACCTGCTGCAGCGGCTGCCCGTGAAGGGCGACAAGGTCAACCGCAGGATCATCGTGCCTGCCTACGTGCCCGACGCGGCCAAGGTCCAGATATGGTGCGCCTTCGCCGAAACCCTGCTCGGCGAGGCGGAGTTCGCATCGCCGGTGAAGGAATGACATCTCTCGCACGAGGCTTCCTCGCCACCGCCGTGGTCGCGTGGGCAACCGCCGCCCGCAGCGCCGAGGTGGCCGACAAGAAGGCACTCACCCTGGACGGCGCGAAGAAGGTCGCCGCCGCGGCGGCGACCGAAGCCGCGCGCAACAATGAGGGTGCTGCCATCGCGGTCGTCGATGACGGAGGGAACCTGATGTACCTCGAGCGGATCGACGGCACCTTCGCCGCCGGCGCGCGCATCTCGATCGGCAAGGCCCGCACGGCGGCGCTGTTCAAGAAGCCGACGGCCGCCTTCGAGGACATCATCAAGAACGGTCGCACCGCGATGGTGGCCCTCGAGGACTTCACGCCGCTCCAGGGTGGCGTGCCGATCGAACTGGACGGCAAGGTGGTGGGGGCGATCGGCGTCAGCGGCGCCGCCAACCAGCAGCGGGACGAAGCGGTCGCGAAGGTCGGCGCCGCGGCGCTCAAGTAGGAGAAGGCCATGAGAGCCGTGCTCGCCCTCCTCGTCGCCGCGGCCTCGCCGTCGCTGGGCGCCGACGTCACGTACTTCCCCGCCGATAAGGTCTCCGCGGCGTTCGCCAAAGGCACCGTGCTGTTCGACGGCGAGGGCCGGAACTACATGGTGCACGCGAGTCGCCGCGACGCCGCGGGGCAAGCCGAGGTGCACGTCAGGGACGCCGACATCATCTACGTGCTCGAGGGCTCCACGACGTTCGTCACCGGCGGCACGGTGGTCGACGGGAAGACCACGGCGCCCGACGAGATCCGTGGCACGCGGATCGACGGCGGCGAGAGCCGCCGCCTCGGCAAGGGCGACGTCATCATCGTGCCGAACGGGACGCCGCACTGGTTCAAGGAAGTCCAGGGGCCGGTGCTCTACTACGTCGTCAAGGTGCGATGAGGACCGCCTCACTCGCCGCGACGTCCTGCGTTGTCGCCGCACTCGCTGGATCCGCCGCCGCGCTGCCCACGACGCTCGTCCGTCCCCTCGGACGCCCCGACGCGCTCGTCGACCTTCGCACCGCGGACGGCGTACACCTCGTGAAGGGAGAGTGGCGCTACGGCGACGTCAGGATCGTCGAGGTCGACGCCAAGGGTCCGGGGCCGGACTTGAAGCCGTCGGGAGCCCCGATCAAGTCCTATGATTACACGCCCAAGGCGGGCGCGGCCGACTTCGACGACTCGGCGTGGGAGGCGGTCGAGCCGACCGCGCTCGAGGGCCGCCGCTCGACAGGGAAGGTCTGCTTCAACTGGTACCGCATCGAGGTCACCGTCCCCGAGCGCATCGCGGGGTTCGACCCGACCGGCTCCACGGTCGCGTTCGAGATCGTGATCGACGACTACGCGGAGGTCTGGCCGGACGGCAAGCTCGCGCCCGTCCTCGGCCAGACGGGGGGCGCAGTGGTCGCCGGCTTCAACGCGCCGAACCGCGTGATCATCGGGCGAAACGTGAAGCCGGGACAGAAGATCCAGCTGGCGGTCTTCGGCATGAACGGCCCGATCTCGGCGAGCCCGAACAACTTCATCTGGGTCAAGTCCGCGACGCTCGACTTCTACAAGGCGGCGGAGCCCGGCCCCAACGTGGGCGAGGTGGTGCGCCTCGATCCCGCCCTCGACGCGATCGTCCCGACGCCGGCGCGCATCGAGAAGCTCGCCGCAGGCTTCCTCTTCACCGAGGGGCCGGTCTGGGTCCGCGACGGCGGCTATCTCCTGTTCAGCGATCCCAACGACAACCGCATCTACCGCTGGACACCGGACGGCGACCTCTCGGTCTTCCGGACGAAGAGCGGCTACACGGGCCCGGACATCGCCGACTACGGCCAGCCCGGGTCGAACGGCCTCACGCTCGATCGCGAGGGCCGGCTCACCATCAACGAGCACGGCAACCGGCGCGTCACCCGTCTCGAGAAGAACGGCCAGCTCACGGTCCTCGCCGACCGCTACGACGGCAAGCGCCTCAACAGCCCGAACGACCTCGTCTACAAGTCCGACGGCTCGCTCTATTTCACCGACCCGCCCTTCGGGCTGCCGAAGTTCTTCGACGATGCGCGGAAGGAGCTGCCCTACAGCGGAGTCTTCCGCGTCGCCGACGGCAAGGTCCAGCTCCTCACCACGGATCTGACCGGCCCGAACGGCCTCGCCTTCTCGCCCGACGAGAAGTACCTCTACGTCGACGACTGGGACGTGAAGAAGAAGGTCGTGATGCGCTACCGCGTCGAGCGCGACGGGACGCTTTCCCACGGCGACGTCTTCTTCGACATGACGAGCGAGCCCGGCGAGCAGGCGCTCGACGGGATGAAGGTCGATCAGAAGGGAAACCTTTACGTGTCGGGACCGGGTGGGGTCTGGATCATCTCGCCGGCGGGCAGGCATCTCGGCACGATCAAGGCGCCGGAGTTGCCCGCCAACATGGCCTGGGGCGACGAGGACGGCCGGACGCTCTACATGACGGCGCGCACGAGCCTCTATCGCGTCCGGCTCAAGATTCCCGGCGTTCGCCGGTAAAGGAGGATCGAGTCATGGCCATCGGAGTCATTCGCACGCAGACGAATGTGATCGAGGAGACCGCGACGCGGGAGGCCGTGGCAGAGGCCATCCTGCGCTACGGCCTCGTCCTGGTCGTCGCCTGGATCGGGGCGATGAAGTTCACGGCCTACGAGGCGGCGGGCATCCAGCCGCTGGTGGCCAACAGCCCGCTCATGGGGTGGACCTACCGCTTCTTGAGCGTCCAAGCGTTCTCGAATCTCACCTCGATGTCCCGACGGACGACGCGGAGTTCGCCCGTGGCCAGAAGCTCGTCGCCACCACGCTCGGCTTCCACACCTTCGATCCGCCACGCGTGGAGCGTCTGTTCGGCTCGATGATCTGGAGCGCCGCCGCGTGCGCACGGAGCCGGGAGCTCATGGCAGACTGCAACGTCGCGTCGCGGCTCGGCGACATCGACGTTCCCACGCTCATCTTGACGGGCCGGTACGATTTCTTCTGTCCGCCATCGGAGGGAGCGCGGCTGCATCGCGGAATCCGGGCCTCCGAGCTGGTCCTCTTCGAGCGGAGCGGGCATTATCCTCTCGTGGAGGAGCCGGACCGTTTTCGGGCCGTAGTGCGCCGCTGGCTCGCGCAGCGCACATGACGAAGCTCGGCAAGAGCCCTCCCGCCTCCGAGATCACGCCGGAGCCGCTGTACATGAGGCGGCGCGAGTTCGTGCGCAACGCCGTCCTCTTCACCGCGACGAGCGCCGGCGTGGGCGGGAGCCTGCTCTGGTTGATGCGAGGGGGACGGGCCGAGCGGAAGCCCGCACAATCCGCCGGCGGCGACCCCGACCTCCCCGTCGCGCGGCGCGGGGCATACGACACCGGCGAGCGCCGCACGCCGTACCGCGACGTCACGACCTACAACAATTTCTACGAGTTCGGGACCGACAAGGGCGACCCCGCCGAGAACGCCGGCACGCTCCGGCCGCGCCCGTGGAGGGTACGCATCGACGGCGAGGTCCACAAGCCGCAGGTCGTCGACGTCGACCAGCTGCTCGGCTGGTTCCCGCTCGAGGAGCGCGTCTACCGGATGCGCTGTGTGGAAGCATGGTCGATGGTGATCCCGTGGGTCGGATTCCCGCTCGGCGATCTCCTCAAGCGCGTCGAGCCCACGTCGCGCGCCAGGTACGTCGCCTTCACGGCGCTTCTCGATCCCGAGCAGATGCCGGGGCAGCGACGCCGCATCCTGGACTGGCCCTACGTCGAAGGGCTGCGGATCGACGAGGCGATGCACCCGCTCACGATCCTCGCCGCCGGGCTCTACGGGAAGGTGCTGCCCAACCAGAACGGCGCGCCGCTTCGCCTCGTCGTGCCGTGGAAGTACGGGTTCAAGGGCATCAAGTCGATCGTAGGGGTCCGCCTCACCGAGACGCAGCCGGCGACCACCTGGAACCTCGCCGCGGCCCGGGAGTATGGCTTCTACGCGAACGTCAACCCGGCGGTCGATCATCCGCGCTGGAGCCAGGCGACCGAGCGACGGATCGGCGAGCTGCGCCGGCGTCCGACCCTGCCGTTCAACGGCTACGCCGAGCAGGTCGCTGCGCTCTACGCAGGCATGGACCTGCGCGAGTTCTTCTAGCCATGCGGCGCGCGCGGCCGTTGCCCTGGCTCAAGCCGGGCGTGTTCGTCGGCGCCCTCACGCCGCTGGCCGCAATCCTCCTGCGCGCCTGGCGCGGCGAGCTCGGGGCCAACCCGATCGCGCAGGCGCTCAACCAGCTCGGCCTCGTCGCGCTCGTCTTCCTCGTCGCCGCGCTCGCCTGCACGCCTCTGAAGACGTTCTTCGGCTGGACGTGGCCGATCCGGCTGCGCCGCATGCTCGGCCTCTTCGGCTTCTTCTACGGGCTCCTGCACGTGAGCACGTACACGGTGCTCGATCAGGTCCTCGACTGGCACGCGATCTGGGAGGACGTCACGAAGCGGAAGTTCATCTTCGTGGGCTTCGCCGCCTTCGTCCTGCTCGTGCCGCTCGCCGCGACCTCGACCGGCGGCGCGCTCAAGCGGCTCGGCTACGCGCGCTGGAAGCGGCTCCACCGCCTCGCCTACGTCGCGCCGCTCCTCGGTGTGATCCACTTCACCTGGCGGGTGAAGCGGGACGTGAGGGAGCCGGTCGCGTACGCGGTCGTGCTGGGGGCGCTTCTCCTCGTGCGTCTCGGCGTGTACCTGCGCGCGCGTCTCTCCGTGCCAGCTTCCGCGGGCCGGCCGTAGTGGTAACTCCTGCAACTTCGCGCGAACCACGCCTTCCATGCCGCCGTGTCCTCGCCCTGTCACGAAACTGGCGATGCTCGGCCTCGACATCAGGGACGGCGCAGGTCCGGGCCCGGCGTTCCCAGCCACACGTGAACATCCGCCGCACGGTCGAGCGCAGCGCGACGGCTCGCACGTGTCGGCGCTAAAGCACGATCTCTGCGAAATGGCGAGAAACCGCGGTCGAGCGTGCTGATGAGGATGGCACTCAAAGGTCCGCGGCCCAGGGGCCTCACGCCCCTGGGCCGCGTTGTCGGCTGCTGATGCTAGGTGATTCTACCCGGCGTCGCGACTAGAGCTGCACGCACTTGCCGAGGTAATACTCTCCGCTGAGCGGGTTCCCGCTCCCGTCGAGCAGCTGGAAGTAGATTCGCGGGTTGCCGCCGACGCCGCCGAGCGGCGGCTGCTTCGGGAACTGGATGCTTTGCCCCGGGGGCAGGACCTCGACGTCCACGGTCACGTCCTCGGTGCGGCTGTGCGTCCCCTGGACGTTGTTGCGGAAGATCAGCCGGGCAGTGAGCCCGCCGATCGTCAGCTGACCGTCGAACGTGATGAAGGGGCCCGGGTTGTTGGCACACGAGGCCGCGGCGACGTTCAGGACCACGTCGGTCGGCAGCGATACGTCCGTGCTGGTCCGGTTCAGACCCTGCACGCACCGGCCGAGATAGAGCTCGTCGGAGACCGGGTCGCCGGAGCCGTCGAGGAACTGAAGGTAGACGCGAGGATTCCCGCCGACACCACCTTCTGGCGGCTGCTTCGCAAAGCGGATGGTCAGACCCGACGGGATCACGACGACGTCCATGGTCACGTCTTCGACGTGGGTGTGCGTTCCCTGGACGTTGTTACGGAAGATGAACCGCCCCGAGATGCCGCCGAGGACGAGTTCGCCCTGTAGGTTGATGAAGGGGCCCGGGTTGTTGGTGCAGCTCTGGACCGTCGCTGATGTGTCCACCACGGCAGGCAGATCCACCGTGGCGCTGACGGTTGCGGCCCGGGCGGAAGCGCCGATCGGCAGCAGCCCGAGCACTCCCGCTGCGATCGGGAATCGAAGCGACGTCTGCATGATGACCTCCTACGTTGGCTTGGTAGCCGGTTGGTGTGGCGCGCCTGTCGGAGGCCAATCCGCAAGATAAGTGCCAGCGCGGATGATGTGGCGCGCCAGGCGTGTGCTCGACCGCGGGATCCGGGTCGTCCACACGACCGGACTCGAGTCCGCCGGAGTGGACGGTCCCGTGGCCCGTCGACCGAACATCGCATGGTGTGCCGGTACCAGTCAGAATCGGTCGGGCAACTTCGACGATCTGCGGAGGAACCCGCCCGGATTTTGGAGTTGATCTCGTGACGCCTGCGTGGTTGGGTGACCCGCTGTCGGGCTGAGAGCGTGGATGACGCACGCGAGCACACGCACGCGACGAGCGCAGCCCATCTTCGCGGCGACGCTCGCCGCCGCCTCCTTGGTGTGCGGCGCAGGACTGCTCATGGAGAGGCTCCAGGCGCCTCCGGATGCTGCGAGGCTCAACGCGGCACGCGGAAGAACAGGACCGACACGGCGAAGGGAATGGAGTCCTCGGTTGGGACTTCGAGTGCCAGTTTGTCGAGCCGGTCCTCGAACTCGTGGAGCGCCGCAGCTGCTGCCGGCACGGCCTCCGAAGGGAGTTCGATCTCGCGGGTGGTGAAGACGTCGTGCTCGGCGTCTTCGGGGTCAGGTTCAGCCGCATCGGCGTTGAGCCGGCGAAGGAGCTCCACGACGTACGCCAGGTTCATCGCCTGGCGCATGTCGGATGGAGCGTCGGGGCCCAGGTCGATCCACAGGTTGCGCGGGACCTCGAACAGCACCTCGGTCCCGCCCCGCTTGTGCCGCTCGGCAGCCTTCTGGGCGATCCCGGCCCGTCTGAGCGACTGGAGATGGAACTGGGCCGAGCCGAACCGGATCTTCAGCCGGCGGGCGAGCTCCGAGGCAGAAAGGGGCTCGGACCGCAACAGGTTCACCATCCGAACCCGGGTGGGGTGAGCGAGGGCTCTCATGGCGGCGAGTCCGCCGACACGGACCGGCTGACCGAGGGCGGGCTGCGGCTTCTGCCCTTCTGAAGACATCTTCGAGAGTCCTACATGAGTCGTTGTGGGGATATCGATGTCGCCCGCTGCCACGCTAGACAGAGGGTTGGGCCCGTGTCGTCACCGAGGGGAATGGCGGCCGCCGGGGAGCCGGCTGCCCCGAGCAGCACGGCGGCGATCGCGCGGGTCCCGGCGGCCCGCAGGACCCTGGCCGGACGAGAACGTCGTGCAGTCTTCATCGGGATTCCTCTACTGGCTGGCGTGAGCGGACGGCCGTCATACCGTCGCATGTCGGCCTGAAAGCTTTCCGGCTACCGATACGATGCCGAACATTTTCGCGTGGCAAGCGCTTGGTTTCCCTGCACGGAGGACGCTACGGCGCGTGCAGCAGCAGCGTAAATTGGGGGTTCCCCGCACGCGGAACGGGCTTCCCTAGGGGGCCCGGGGCCCCGCGCGGAGTCGATGGATGATCGCGTGTCTGAGCACCGGCTGGGTAGATTCAACGATCCGCCCCAGCGGTGCCGTCCTCGGCGATGGGGAAACGCCTGGGCCGAGTCCGACTGCCGGCGGCGGCAAGGGGCCTCTTGCCGGTGTCGTCTAGGGGACGTCGAGCGAACCGGGGGCGCCCGAGAGCAGGAGCCGCCCCAGTTCGGCCCGGTTCCGCGCGTTGGTCTTCGCGAAGATGCGCTTCAGATGCGTCCGGCGGCGGCGCCGGCGACGGCCACGTCCCTGACGCTGCCGCCGCCCGGCACGAGGACCGCAACATCGGCTTCGGCGGGCGTCGGTCAGGCTGTACTCTCCCGTGCCCCCGGATCGGAAGCCCACTTCAAGGTTGCCGCCGGGGACACCACTCCCCGCGCGCCATGTCTGGCGGCAAACAGTAGGCGTCTCTGGCGCCCCACCTACGCCGTAGAAACGTCGCGTCGGCAGTGCAGCGCAGCTGCGTGCCGGTCAGGCGCTCTGCGCGCGCGCGAGGGCGGGACGCGCGAGGCAGCGCCCGAGCCAGGCCTGCACGTTGGGCGCGCTGCCGAGGTCGAACCCCACCATCGACGCGAGCGAGACCACCGAGCACACGTTGAGGTCGGCCACGGTGAAGGCGTCGCCCAGGAGATACGGCCGTGCGGCGAGCGCGCTGTCGAGCACGGCGAGCGGCTTCTTGAACCGCTCGGCGGCGTCGGCCACCTTCTTCTCGTCACGCTGCGCTTCGGGGAGGAACATGCGGTTCACGATCGCCGTGATGAGCGGCTCCTCGGCCTCGGTCATCGCCCAGAAGCTCCACTGGAAGGCGCGGCCCTCGCCCTCGACCGTCTTCGGCCACAGCCCCATGTCGTACTTGCGGGCGAGGTAGAGATTGATCGCCATCGACTCCCAGATGATCAGATCGCCGTCCTGGAGTGCCGGGATGTGCCCGTTCGGGTTGATGCGCAGGTACTCGGGCTTGCGGGTGTCGCCCGTCGCGAAGTTCACCTTCACGTTCTCGTAGGGGAGCCCGAGCTCCTCGAGCATCCAGAGCGCGCGCATCGCCCGGGACTGCGGTACGCCGTAAAGTTTGATCATCGCGTCCTCCTTCCGGGCGGAGAACCTACCCCAGCCGCCTGCGCTCTGCTACAGGGCGGCGAGGCATGGATAGAAGCGGAGGGTCTCCCCGCAGGGGGGCATCTTCGCTGGGGCGTGGCGTCTCGACAAGGCGGCGATGAGGGAGAATCGAGGGTCAAGGCTCTCGGCGTGAGCCTCCGGTGCCGCACGCCGGACACGTGTGCAGCTCCTCGACGATCCCACCCAGCACGGGATCCGCCGAGGCATGGTCGGCAGGTGCCGTCGGCCAGACGAGCTTCTCGGCATGGCGATTCATCTCCACGCCGCAGCTCGGGCAGATCATCGGTCTCGTCTCGGCTGCCATGCGCCGCGCTCCGCTACTCGAGGGCGACGTGCTCGCGCCCGTGGCGCAGCGTCCTCGCCATCCAGACGAGCTCCTTCAGGAACTTGTCGATCCGCGGCAGGTACGCCTGGTCGCGGAGCGCTCCCGACTCGTCGAAGACGCTCTGCACGGTCGAGAAGTTCACGTCCCAGAAGATGGTGACCAGCCCGAGCTCGCGCAGCACGGGGAGCAGGTCCTGGATCCCGCGCGTCCCGCCGAAGGGGCCCGCCGACACGCCCACGATTCCGACCGCCTTGTGGATGTACTCCTTCAGGCAGCTGTCGAGCGCGTGCTTCAGGAGGCCCGAATACCCGTGATTGTATTCCGGTGAGACCACGACGAGGGCGTCGGCGCGGTTCATCTGTGCGGAGAAAGCGGGGTCCTTTATCGCCTCGCCGGCGTCGTCGATGCGCAGCGACATGCGGGCCACGTCGATCAGCTCGGTCTCGATCCCGGCTCGCCTGGAGAGCTCCGAGATCATCAGCTTCGCGACGGGCAGGCTCATCCGCCCCTGCCGCGCAGTGCCGAGAATCACGGGGATGAAGAGCGGTCGTTCTCCGTCCATCAGCGTCCGCCGACCGCCCCGGCGCCGAGGGCGACGAGAGCGCAGCACGTGCTCACGATCCCGAGTGCGGAGGGCAGGCCGACGGCGTCGGCCGCGAGGCCGATGAGCGGGGGGCCCGCGAGGAACCCCAGGTAGCCGGTGGTCGCGACCGCCGCCAGCGCCGTCCCGGCCGGTACGCCGTTCGCCCGACCCGCACGGCTGAAGAGCAACGGGATTAGGTTGGCGATCCCGAGCCCCACCATGCCGCACCCGGCCACACCTGCCACCGGCTCCCCGATCCCGAGGGCGGCGCCGAGGCCGAGGGCGGCCGTCGCGCCCGAGGCGCGCAGCACGCGACCCGGGCCGAAGCGAGACGCGAGGCCGTCGCCCGCGAGGCGTCCGATCGCCATGGCGAGCGAGAAGGCGGCGAAGCCGGCGGCCGCGAACGCAGGGCTCGTCCGGAGCGCGTCGCGCAGGTAGACGGCGCTCCAGTCGGCCATCGCCCCCTCCGCCAGGAGCGCGAGAAAGGCGAGGAGACCGAGACCGAGCAGCGCGCGCGTCGGTCGGGCGAGCACACGCCGCCGTGGGCCCTCGGTGGCACGCGACGGCACGAGGCAGGGGAGGGCGGTCGCCACGGCGCACATCGACACGAGGGCCATGACGAGGAGGTGCCGGGAGGCGCCCACGCCGAGCCAGATGCCGGCGCTCGCGAGCGCGGCGCCGGTGAGACCGCCCAGGCTAAAGAGCCCATGGAACGACGACATGATCGGCCGCTGATAGTCGGCCTCGACCAGGCCGGCCTGCGCGTTCATAGAGACGTCGAGCGTCCCGTTGCAAGCCCCGAGGACGGCGAGCGCGAGGCAGAGAAGCCCGACGGTCGAGCTCAGCATGGGCAGCGGGAGCGCCAGGCAGAGCGCGACCGCCGCGACGGCCGTCATGGTACGGCTCCCGAGCCGTCCGACCATCCAGCCGGCCGCCGGCAACGCCAGTACCGCCCCTGCCGCCATGGAGAGGAGGACGACCCCGAGCTCGCCATCGCTGAACCCGTGCCGCGCCTTCACCGCGGGGACGTGCGGCACCCAGCTCGCGAGCACGACGCCGTTCACGAAGAAGACCGTGGAGATGGCGAACCGCGCGCGCGACCGAGGTGGAGGGGTCACGCGCCGACCAGCTCGCGCTCGAGCAGCGTGCGAAGCGCCTGACGGGCGCGGTGGAGCCGGATCTTCACGGTGTTGGCCGTCGTCCCGAGGAGGTCCGCCGATTCCTGCGTGTCGAGCTCCTCGATGTCGCGCAGGAGGAGGACGGTCCGGTAGCGCTCGGGGAGCCGGTCGATGCACCGGCGAACCATGGCGCGCGTCTCGCGCCGCTCGAGCAGGATGTCGCTCGGCGTTTCCCACGTGGCGACGGCGCCGATGCGACATCCCTCCGCGTCGAAGCGCGGCAGGAGATCGTCGATCGGCTCTTCGGCCCGCCGCTTGCGCGCCCGGAGCTTCATGAGCGCCGTGTTGATGACGATACGGTGGAGCCAGGTCGACACCTTGGAGCCGCCGGCGAAGCCGTCGATGGCCCGTGCCGCGGAGAGGAAGGCCTCTTGCACGGCGTCCTGGGCGTCGTCGTCGTTGCGCAGGATTCGGCGTGCCGTCGAGAGCATCCGGCCCGCATGCTGCCGCACGAGGGTGCCGAAGGCCTGCTCGTTACCCCGACGAAGCCCCTCGAGAAGTTCCGTGCTCTGGTCTGCGAGCGCGAGCTCCATCAGCTCCCTCCTCGGTGATCGCGTAGCAGCTCGTCCAGGAACGGCGAGCATCCCCCGAGCGCGGCGCCGCGCCGGACGACCGCCTCGAGCAGGTCGAGGCCCTCCCGGTCGACGAAGGTCACGTCGGCGACGTCGAGCAGCAGGGGATGTCGTGCCGCCAGATAGGCCTCGCACGAGGCGGCCAGCTCCTTCACCCCGTCGCCCATCAGGCGGCCCTCGATGTGGAGCCGCGCCACCCCGTCGGTCCCCGCCACGCGTGTGATACGCATCATGGTTGGGAGCAACGTGAGCAACGCTCGTGCCGCCGCCGGCATGGGGGTGCCGGCGGACGAGAAGCGCCGTCGCGACGGGCACTTGCGGTGATGTCGCGAGGCGGCGCACGAGGCGCGGGGCGCCCGCGACATTTCGCGGATCTACGAAGCCTGCTCCTCGCTTCGCCGGATGCCGAGCTTCTGCATCCGGCTGCGCAGCGTGCTCGGGTGCATCTTGAGGAGGCGGGCTGCGCCGCGCGGGCCGTCCACCCGCCAGTTCGTGCGCCTGAGGACCGAGACGATGTGCGCGCGCTCGACCCGCTCGAGGGGGACGGCGTCGGCTGTGGCCGGGCGCTCGGGCAGGACCTCGGGAGCGATCGCGGGCAGCGCCTCCGGGGCGACGACCAGGTCCGCCCCCGCAGAGAGGATCACGGCCCGCTCGATGACGTTCTCGAGCTCCCGCACGTTGCCGGGCCAGGCGTAGGCCACGAGCCGCCCCATCGTCTCCTTCGGCACGCGCGAGATCCGCCGGCCGATCTTCGCCGCGTAGCGGGCGACGAAGTAGTGCACCAGCAGCGGGATGTCCTCCGGCCGCTCCCGCAGCGGCGGCAGGGTCACGGGGAAGACGTTCAGCCGGTAGTAGAGGTCCTGGCGGAAGGTGCCGGCGCCGACAGCTCCCGGGAGATCACGGTTCGTCGCCGCGATGACGCGCACGTCGACCTTCACGGTCTGGCTGCCGCCCACCCGCTCGAGCTCCCGCTCCTGCAGGACCCGCAGGAGCTTCACCTGCACCTCCGGTGACAGCTCGCCCACCTCGTCCAGGAAGATCGTCCCGCCGTGGGCCAGCTCGAAGCGGCCGATGCGGCGCTCCGTCGCCCCGGTGAACGCGCCCTTCTCGTGGCCGAAGAGCTCGCTCTCCACGAGCCCGGCGGGTAGGGCCGCGCAGTTGACCTTCACGAGCGGGCGGCCCTTGCGGCCGCTGCGCGCATGGATCGCCCGGGCGATCAGCTCCTTGCCGGTGCCCGTCTCGCCGTAGATCAGGACGGAGGAGTCGGTCGCGGCGACGAGGTCCACCTGCTCGAGCACGCGTCTCAGGGTGGGGCTCGCGCCGACGATCTCCTCGAAGTTGTGGACGGACCGGATCTCCTCCCGGAGGTAGGTGTTCTGGCGCTGCAGCTCGTCCATCTCGCGTGCGGCGTTCTTGCGCTCCTCGAGGTCCCGGAAGATGACGGTGTAGAGGGGACGCCCGCCCACCTCGCAGCGCGAGAGGGATGCCTCCTGGATGAAGACGCTGCCGTCGGCGCGGCGCGCGCGGAGGGCGTCGGCCTCGCCGACGAAGATGAGGGCGTCGGGCTCGGTCTTGAAGCGCTCGATCGCGCGCCGCACGCGCTCCAGTCCCTCCGGCATGGCGAAGCGCTCGACCGACTGTCCGATCGCTGCCGCGGCGGGGCAGCGGAGGATGCGCTCGGCGGCGGCGTTGAACAGCTGGATGCGGAGGTCGTCGCCGTAGCTCAGGATCCCGTCCGACGCCGACGCGATCACGTGCCTCAACCGCTCCTCGCCGGCGCGCAGCTCGGCCTCGGTCTGCACCCGCTCGATCTCGGCGCGCGCCCGCGCGGCGAAGATGCGCATCACGGCAAGACCCCGCGTCCCATCCGGCATGCGCTGGTCGTCGAGGATGGCGAGATGGCCGACCACCGTGCCGCCGGCATCGAGCAGCGGGACCCCGCAGTAGCTGTGCACCCCCCAGTCGACGAGCCCCCGGTCGGCGGGGAAGCGCTCCTGGAGACGGTCGGGATGATGCGACATCTCGCCGTTCAGCACCGCCTCGCACGGCGTGCCGGCGACGGGGAACTCGAGGTTGTCGAGCAGCCTGCCGCGCCCCCAGAGGGCAAGCGTCCGGAACCGCTGCCGATCCTGGGACAGCTCCGAGACGAAGGCGTACTGCACGCCGAGCGCCACCGCCAGGTGCTCGACGAGGGACGCGAAGAACCGCTCGCCGGTCGCGGACTCCACGCCTTCGACGATCGTCCGGAGCGCCGCGTCCTCCGGGAGTGCCTGCCTGTCCTGCCGGTCGCTCACGCTGACTGCTCCGCGTCGAATACCACCTCGCGGGTGACCTCGTCGAGAGTGTCGAACGGGACGCGGTCCAGACGCAGAAACGTGACCGTGCGCCCGCTCGTACCCAGGTGGGGGTAGCAATTGACCGGTAAGACCTGAGAAGTAATACTGGCGCCCATGAAGACCAGCACCATGACGGTGAAGGGGCAGGTGACGGTTCCCAAGGAGCTGAGAGACGCGTTCGGCTGGAAGGTCGGAGACGAGGTGGCCTTCTTGCGCGAGAAGGACGGCGTCAAGATCGTGCGTGCCGAGCGGCAGCGGCGGGGGCGCGCCATCGTCGAACGGCTCAAGGGCGCTTCGTGGAACCGCAAGCTCACGACCGATCGGCTCATGGCCATGACGCGCGGCGAAGAACGGTGATCCTAGTCGACACGAATGTCTTCGTCGATCTCTGGACCCGGGACCCTGTTTGGGGGGTCTGGTCGGAGAAGGCGCTCGCACGCGCGGCCGAGCGTGGCCCGCTCGCAGTGAACCCCATCATCTATGCAGAGCTCTGCCTCGGGTTCGAACGAGAGTCGCTGCTCGAGGAGGCCCTTGCCGACGCCGGCATACGGCGGCTGGCGCTGCCGTACCGCGCCGCCTGGCCGGCGGCCCGCGCCTTCACGGCCTACCGCAAGCGCGGCGGCAAGCGGACCGCGCCGCTCCCGGACTTCTTCATCGGGGCCCACGTCTTGGTCGAGGGCCTGACGCTCCTCACCCGCGGCGCCCGGCGATATCGGACCTACTTTCCCCGTCTCCGCCTGATCGCGCCGACTTGAGAGCGTGGCCTTCCTTCCCTGAAACGATAGACCGCCTTCCGGCATCCAATGGGCAGGACGGGGTCGGTCCACCCGTCGACGCACTACCGATGCGCGCCTTCGCCCATGCCCCCACGGAGCCTCGCAGGGTCCTCATCCTCGGAGGGGGATTCGGCGGGATCTACGCTGCCCTCGAGCTCGAGAAGGTCCTGGCTCGCCATGGGAATGGGACGCTCGACGTCACGCTCGTCACCCGTGACAACTTCTTCCTGTTCACTCCGATGCTGCACGAGGTGGCGGCAAGCGACCTCGAGCTGAACACGATCGTGAATCCGCTCCGCAAGCTGCTCCGGCGGGTCAACACCTTCGTGGGCGGCATCGAGGCCATCGACCTCGAGGCCCGCCGCGTGACCGTCTCGCACGGGCTCGACGCCCACACCCACGAGCTGCCCTACGATCACCTCGTGCTGGCGCTCGGCTCGAGCACCAACTTCTACGGGCTCCCCGGTGTCGAAGAGTGCGCGCTCACGATCAAGTCGCTGGGCGACGCGGTGGCGCTGCGCAACCGGTTGATCGGCCACCTCGAGGAGGCCAGCTCCGAGTGCGCCGCCGGGGAGCGGCAGCCGCTGCTCACCTTCGTGGTCGCGGGGGGCGGCTTCGCCGGCGTCGAGACGCTCGGCGGCATCAACGACTTCATGCGCGAGGCGCTGCGCTTCTACCCGAACCTGCGCGAGGACCACCTGCGGATGGTCCTGGTCACGCCCGACCCGATCATCCTGCCCGAGCTCGGTCCGCAGCTCGGCGCCTACGCGCAGCGGAAGCTCGCGGCCCGCGGCGTCGAGATCATCACGGGCATGAAGGTCCGCGGCATCCGGGACGGGGTCGTGGAGCTCACCGACGGCCGCACCATCCGCGCCAGCACGCTGGTGTGGACGGCGGGCACGGCGCCGAACCCTCTGATTGCCGGCCTGCCGCTGCCCAAACGGGGCGGGCGCGTGCTCGTCGACGAGTACCTCGCGGTGCCGGGCTGCCTGGGCGTGTGGGCGCTCGGCGACTGTGCCCTCGTGCCCGACAGTCGCGGCGGCTTCCAGCCGCCCACCGCCCAGCACGCCCTCCGCGAAGGCCGGACGGCCGCGCGCAACGTGGCAGCGGCGATCCTGGGGCGGCCGAAGAAGCCTTTTCGCTTCCGGACGCTCGGCCAGCTCGCCGCGATCGGCCGGCGCACGGGCGTCGCGAACGTCTTCGGGATCAGGTTCTCGGGATTCGTCGCCTGGTGGCTCTGGCGGACGATCTACCTGAGCAAGCTCCCGCGTCTCGAGAAGAAGGTGCGCGTCGCCCTCGACTGGACCCTCGATCTCTGCTTCGCGAAGGACTTCGCTTGCCTGACGGACGGCGAGGCGGCGCGCCAGCGTGCCCCCGTGCCGGCCGCGCTGCGGGGGGCGGGCGTCGCCTCATGACCTGCCGCGAGGTCATTGATCTCGTGGCCGATTATCTCGCGAACGACCTCTGCCCCCGGGCGCGACACCGCTTCGAGGCTCACTTCGCTGCATGCCCCGACTGCGTGACGTACGTTCGCGGCTATGCAGATGCGATCCGGCTGGCGCGCGCGGCCTACGCCGAGCCCGACGATCGCGTCGCCGTAACCGCGGCGTCCTGAGGACCATCGAAGGCGCAGGAGGGCTTTCGATGATCGTCGCACTCGAGATCGTGGCAGGACTCGTACTCACCGCTGCGCTGGTGACGGGGACGCTCGTGCTCACAGCGTTCGAGCTCGGCCGGCTGGCCGCCATGGACGACGACCAGCGCGACGTGGAGGTCGAGACGACCGCCCTCAAGCGCGCGGCCTGAATTCCCATGCGTCTACGCGCAGCCGGGCTTTCCGCGGTCCTCACCCTCGTCTGCTCCTCGGCCACGCTGGCGGACACGAAGTTCGCCGTGGATCCCGAGGCCGGGAACAACACGTTCACCGCGGTCTTCGATGCCGCCGTCGGCGAGCGCATCACGGCGGTCAGCTCGGCCGTCGGCTGCACCTTGACGGTGGACGAGACGACGCTCGAGGGGAAGGCCTCGTGCTCCGTCCCCCTGGCCTCCATCCGGGTCGACAACGACGAGACCAAGAGCGACCACTTCCGGCAGTGGGCCACCAACAAGCAGGTGGACCCGAAGCGGTGCGTCTTCAAGCTCGACCTCCCAGCGGTCAAGCTGCAGGGACCGGTCGAACCCATGAAGCCCGTCGCCTTCGAGACCGAGGGCTCGTTCACCCTCTGTGGCCGCAAGCGTGACGACCAGGGCGTGGAGAGGATCCAGGGCACCGTCCTCTACCTTCCCGCCAAGGAGTACGATGCCGCCGAGACGCCCCGCACGCCGGCCCGACCGCACGACGTTCCGCGGACGATCCGCATCCGCGCCAGGATCGAGGGCTTCGACCGCGAGCGGTACCGGGTCGGTCCCAGGTGGACCGCCGGCTGGCTCGCGCGGGTGCAACAGCTCGCCCCTGTCGTCGCCACCGAGGGCACGATCGAGGTGAACCTGTTCGCGATGGAGGCGGGCGGGAAATGACGGCGTCCGCCCGCCACTGGCCGGAGTTCGCGATGGAAGCCGCGTGCCTCGGCCTCTTCATGATCGCCGCGTGCGTCTTCGTCACCCTCCTGGAGCATCCGATGTCTCCGCTCCACCGCGCGATCCCGAGCGCCACGCTCCGCCGCGTGCTCGCCGGGATCGCCATGGGCCTCACCGCCGTCGGCCTCATCTACTCGCCGTGGGGGCAACGGTCGGGCGCCCACATGAACCCGTCGCTCACGCTCACCTACCTCCGCCTGCGGAAGATCGCCGCGCCCGACGCCCTCTGCTACGTGCTGGCCCAGTTCGCCGGCGGACTCTCGGGGGTGCTGGTGGCCCGGACGCTCCTCGGCGGCGCGGTCGCGGATCCGGCGGTGCAGTATGCGGTCACGGTTCCCGGTCCGGGCGGCCGGGGCGCGGCCTTCGCGGGCGAGCTCGTCATCTCCTTCGGCATGATGCTGACGGTGCTCGTCGTATCGAACTCGCGGCTGGCGCGCTTCACCGGCCTGTTCGCCGGCATCCTGGTCGCCACCTACATCGGCGTCGAGGCGCCGCTCTCGGGCATGAGCATGAACCCGGCGCGCACGCTCGGCTCGGCGTTCCATGCCGGGCAGTGGACGGCGCTCTGGGTCTACTTCACCGCGCCGCCGCTCGGCATGCTGGCGGCCGCCGAGCTCTACCGTCGCCTGCCGGGCGCCCCGCAGATATTCTGCGCCAAGCTGCACCACGACAACGACAAGCGGTGTATCTTCCGCTGTCAGTATCCAAGGAATCGGAGGACCTCATGAACCGCATCTTCACGTTGATCACGGCCGTGAGCCGGCTCGCCGAGCGCGTCGGGACCTCGCTCGAGTGGCTGTCGCCGGCCGTCGCCCGGCTGACGGTGGGACTGGTGTTCTTCCAGTCCGGCTGGGGCAAGCTCCACGACCTGGAGAAGGTCACCAACTACTTCACCGAGCTCGGGATCGCCGCCCCGGCGTTCCAGGCGCGCCTCGCCTCGACGGCGGAGTTCGTGTGCGGCGGCCTGCTGCTCCTCGGCTTCGCCACCCGCTTCGCCGTCGTGCCGCTGATCGTCACCATGTGCGTCGCGATCCGCACCGCCCTCTGGGGGCAGGTCGACGGCCTCGGGAGCCTGGTGGGACTCACGGAGTTCGCCTACATCGCGCTGCTCGTCTGGCTCGGGACGCACGGCGCCGGCCCGCTCTCGCTCGACTGGCTCGTCGCGCGCAGCGCCGGGCGGTTCGGGATGGGCGCGCTCCCCGCCACGGCGTCGCGCACGATCTCCTGACGGGAGGCGCATGTCGGACAACCACTACGACGTCATCATCATCGGCACGGGCGCGGGCGGCGGGACGCTCGCCTATCGCCTCGCGCCGTCCGGCAAGCGCATCCTGCTCCTCGAGCGGGGCGATTACGTCCCGCGCGAGAAGGAGAACTGGGACTCGCACGCGGTCGTCGCCGAGAGCCGCTACCACATCAAGGAGGCCTGGCGCGACAAGGACGGCCGCGAGTTCCACGCCGGCGCCCACTACAACGTCGGCGGGAACACGAAGTTCTACGGCGCGGCACTCCTCCGGATGCGGAAGGAGGACTTCGGCCAGGTCCGCCATCACGGCGGCATCTCCCCCGCCTGGCCGATCGGCTACGACGACCTCGAGCCGTACTACACCGAGGCGGAGCAGCTCTACCAGGTGCACGGCCTCCGGGGGAGCGATCCGACCGAGCCGCCGGCGAGCGCGCCATACCTCCACCCCCCGATCAGCCACGAGCCGCGCATCCAGGCGATCTTCGATGGCTTCACCCGCCAGGGATACCGGCCGTTCCCGATTCCGATCGGCCTCATGCTCGACGAGCAGAACCCGGGGCGAAGCCGCTGCATCCGGTGCGACACCTGCGACGGCTTCCCGTGTCTCGTCCAGGCGAAGGCCGACACACAGGTGATCTGCGTCGACCCGGCGCTCGAGCACCCGAACGTCACCCTGGTGACGAACGCCTTCGTCAGCCGCCTCGAGACGAGCCCGTCGGGCCGCGAGGTCACCACGGTGCACGTCGAGCGGAACGGCGTCCCGGAGACGTATTCCGCAAACGTCGTCGTCGTCTCGTGCGGCGCCATCAACTCGGCGGCCTTGCTGCTCCGCTCGGCGAACGACCAGCACCCGCGCGGCCTCGCCAACGGATCCGATGTGGTCGGCCGGCACTACATGTGCCACCTGAACACGATGTTCCTCGCGATGTCCCGGCATCCCAACCCCACCCGGCTCAACAAGACGCTCGGCCTGAACGACTTCTACTTCCCGACCGAGGAGTGGGAATATCCGATGGGCCACATCTCGCTGATGGGCGGCATCGACGGCAACGTGCTCCGGGCCGGGGCGCCGCGGCTCGTGCCCGGCATGACGCTTGAGGTGATGGCGAAGCACGCCGTGCCGTTCTGGATGACGTCGGAAGATCTTCCGGATCCCCGGAACCGCGTGACCGTCGACCGCGACGGCGGGATCCGGCTGACGTACTCCTCGAACAACGACGAGGCGCACCGGCGACTGGCGGCGAAGCTCAAGAGCCTGCTCAAGCACATCGAGTGCGAGGAGCATCACCTGATCCCGCTCCAGGCCTACGTGCCGGGTCGCATCCCGCTCGCCGGCGTCGCGCACCAGAACGGCACCGTCCGCTTCGGCACGGACCCCAGGGCGTCGGCGCTCGACGTGAGCTGCAAGGCGCACGACGTCGACAACCTCTACGTCGTCGACGCGAGCTTCTTCCCCTCGAGCAGCGCGGTGAACCCCGCGCTCACCATCATGGCGAACGCGCTCCGGGTGGGCGATCACCTGCGGGAGCGGCTCGGCTGAGGCAATGATGTGCGGCCGCCGCTCCGGCGCCCTCGCCGCGGTCCTGATGCTCGCCGTCGCGGCGCCTGCCTGGGCGGGCAGGGCGCTCGTCCGGGCGGTCGACTCCGTCGGGATGACCGTGTCGGACATGGACCGCTCGGTACGCTTCTTCACCGACGTCCTCACCTTCGAACCCGTGTCGGACGTGGAGCTGGCAGGCGAGCAGTACGAGCACCTCGAGGGCGTGTTCGGGCTGCGCATGCGCGTCGTCCGTCTTCGGCTGGGCGACGAGGCGATCGAGCTGACGGAATACCTGGCGCCGCGCGGGCGGCCGATCCCCCCGGATGCGCGCAGCAACGACCGCTCGTTCCAGCACATGGCGATCATCGTGAGCGACATCGACCGGGCGTACCGGCGGCTGCGAGAGCGTCGGGTCGAGCACGTCTCGGCCGGGCCGCAGCGCCTGCCCGACTGGAACGCCAAGGCCGGCGGCATCCGTGCCTTCTACTTCAAGGACCCGGACGGCCATCCGCTGGAGATCCTGCAATTCCCGCCCGGGAAGGGCGACCCCAGGTGGCAGCGGCCGACCGCCCGGCTCTTCCTCGGCATCGACCACACCGCGATCGTCACCGGCGACACGGACGCGAGCCTCGGCTTCTATCGCGACCTCCTGGGGCTCGAGGTGAAGGGCGAGAGCGAGAACTACGGGACCGAGCAGGAGCACCTGAACGGCGTGTTCGGCGCACGCCTGCGCATCACCGCTCTGCGGGCCGAGCGCGGGCCCGGCATCGAGCTCCTCGAGTACCTGGCACCACGCGACGGCCGGCCGATGCCGTCCGACGAGCGCGCCAACGACGTGGCTCACTGGCAGACCCGCCTGGTCGGCCGCGATGGCGATGCCGCGGGCTCGCTCGGCAAGGCGCGCGCGCCGCTCGTCTCCCCGGGCGCCGTCGCGCTTCCCGGGCGCGAGCTGGGCTTCGCGAAGGGCTTCCTGGTCCGGGATCCGGATGGACACGTCCTGGAGATCGTCGAGGCGCGATGAGGGTCGTCTCCGTGAACATCGGGTTGCCGCGCGAGATCGAATGGCAAGGCAAGCTGGTGACGACCGCGATCTTCAAGGAGCCGGTTGCCGGCCGCGTGGCGCTGCGCTCGCTCAACCTCGACGGCGACCGGCAGGCGGATCTCTCGGTCCATGGTGGGCGGGAGAAGGCGGTCTACGCCTATCCCGTCGAGCATTACCGCCCGTGGCGGGCCGAGCTGGCGGACGGTGCGCTTCCCTACGGGGCGTTCGGCGAGAACCTGACCACCGAGGGTCTCCGCGAGGACGCGGTCCATGTGGGTGACCGCTTCCGCGTCGGCTCCGCCGAGCTAGTCGTCACCCAGCCGCGGCTTCCCTGCTACAAGCTGACCGTCCGGTTCCGGCGCGCGGACATGGTGAAGCGCTTCCTGGCGAGCGGCCGCACGGGGTTCTACCTGGCGGTCCTGCGCGAGGGTGAGGTCGGGGCCGGCGACGCGATCGAGCTCGTCGCCCGCGACGAGCCCGGCGTGAGCATCGCGGAGATCACGCGGTTGTACGTCGGCAAGGATCCCGACGACGAGGCCCTGCGACGAGCGATCCGGGTCCCGGCCCTCCCCGCGAGCTGGCGGGCCCACTTCCTGGAAAGGCTCGGGCACCATGGCTGAGCAGCTGAAGACGCCCGAAGAGCGCCGTCTCGAGGAGGACTCACGCCGCGCACGCAACTGGAAGCGCTGGGGCCCGTACCTGGCCGAGCGCCAGTGGGGAACGGTGCGCGAGGACTACTCGCCCGACGGGACCTGCTGGGAATACTTTCCCCACGACCAGGCGCGCAGCCGCGCGTACCGCTGGGGCGAGGACGGGCTCCTCGGCCTCACGGACCGCGAGTGCCGCCTCTGCTTCGCGGTCGCGCTCTGGAACGGTCGCGACCCGATCCTGAAGGAGCGGCTCTTCGGCCTCACCGGCCCCGAGGGCAACCACGGCGAGGACGTGAAGGAGTGCTACTTCTACCTCGACGCGACGCCCACCTCCTCGTATCTGAGGGCCCTCTACAAGTACCCGCAGCGCGAGTATCCCTACGCCTGGCTCGTCGAGGAGGGCCGGCGCCGCGGAAAGCAGGACGGCGAGTTCGAGCTGGTCGACACCGGCGTCTTCGAGAACGGCCGGTACTTCGACGTCACCATCGAGTACGCCAAGGCGTCGCCCGACGACGTCCTCGTCCGGCTGACGATCGCCAACCGCGGTCCCGAGGCGGCGCCGCTCCACGTCCTGCCGACGCTCTGGTTCCGGAACACCTGGTCGTGGGGTCGCACCGGCGAAGGGTACTGGCCGAAGCCTCGTCTCGCGCGCGCCGGCGACGGGGCGATCACGGCCGCGCACGCCTCCCTCGGCCGGTTCCGTCTGATGGCCGAGGGTCGTCCCGCGCTCCTCTTCACCGAGAACGAGACCAACGTCGCCCGGCTCTTCGGCGCGCCGAACGTCTCCCCATACGTGAAGGATGCGTTCCACGAGTACGTCGTCCACGGCCGGACCGACGCCGTGAACCCCGAAGGGATCGGCACCAAGGCCGCCGCGCACTACGTCCTCACGCTGCCGGCGGGCGGCGAGGCAAGGCTTCACCTGCGGCTCACCGCCGAGGCAGAGGCGGCCGGGCCGGCCTCGGGCCCCGACGTCGACCGCATCTTCGCGGACCGCATCCGCGAGGCGGACGCCTTCTACGCGCGCCACATCCCCGCCACACTGGGCGAGGGCGAGCAGGCCGCCGTTCGCCAGGCGTACGCGAGCCTGCTGTGGTCTCGGAAGTTCTTCCACTACGTCGTGAAGCAATGGCTCGAGGGCGACCCGGCGCAGCCCCCGCCTCCGGCGAGCCGGCTGAGGGGGCGCAACGCGGACTGGCGGCATCTCTACAACCGCGACGTCATCTCGATGCCCGAAGCCTGGGAGTACCCGTGGTACGCGGCCTGGGACCTGGCGTTCCACATGATCCCCCTGGCGCGCGTCGACCCGCAGTTCGCCAAGGAGCAGCTCGTCCTCTTCACGCGCGAGTGGTACATGCACCCGAACGGGCAGCTGCCGGCGTACGAGTTCGCCTTCTCCGACGTGAACCCGCCGGTGCACGCCTGGGCCGCGTGGCGCGTCTACAAGATGACCGGGCCGCGCGGCGCCCGCGACCGCCTCTTTCTCGAGCGCGTCTTCCAGAAGATGTGTCTCAACTTCACCTGGTGGGTGAACCGTAAGGACAGCGAGGGCAACAACCTCTTCGGGGGCGGCTTCCTCGGCCTCGACAACATCGGCGTGTTCGACCGCTCGCGCCCGCTGCCGGGCGGCGGCGTCCTCGAGCAGGCCGACGGCACGGCGTGGATGGCCTTCTACTGCATGACGATGCTCGAGATGGCGCTCGAGCTCGCACGCGAGGACCCCGCTTACGAGGACATGGCGTCCAAGTTCTTCGAGCACTTCGTGGCGATCGCCGACGCCATCAACGCCTTCGGCGGCACGGGGCTCTGGTGCCCCGACGACGGCTTCTACTACGACCAGCTCCAAACGGCCGGGCGGGTGCTCCCGCTCCGCGTCCGCTCGATGGTGGGGCTGATCCCGCTGCTGGCGTGCACGGTGCTCGAGGACGAGACGCTCGAGCGGCTGCCCGGCTTCACCAAGCGCATGCGCTGGTTCCTCGAGAACCGGCCCGATCTCGCGGGCCACATCACCTGGGCCGAAGCCGGCCACGGCCACCGGCTCCTCGCGCTCCCCTCGCGCGAGCGGCTCGAGCGCGTGCTCCGCTACATGCTCGACGAGAACGAGTTCCTCTCGCCCCACGGCCTCCGCTCGCTCTCGCAGGTGCACCGCGAGCGGCCCTTCGTCCTGGCGGTCGACGGCCAGGAGTACGGTGTCCACTACACGCCCGCGGAGTCCGACACCGGGCTCTTCGGCGGCAACTCCAACTGGCGGGGCCCGATCTGGTTCCCGGTCAACTACCTCGTCGTCGAGGCGCTCGAGCGTTATCACCACTTCTACGGTGACGCGCTGCGCGTCGAGTGCCCGATCGGGTCGGGACGCCTGACGACGCTCGGCGAGGTTGCGCACGAGCTCTACCGGCGGCTCGCGAGCCTCTTCGTCCCGGACGCCAGCGGGCGCCGGCCCTGTCACGGCGCCGATCCCCGCTTCCGCGACGATCCGCACTGGCGTGATCTGCTGCGCTTCCCCGAGTACTTCAGCGGCGACACCGGCCGGGGCCTCGGCGCGAGCTTCCAGGGCTGGACGACGCTCGCCATCCGTTGCTTCGAGGATCTCGCCCGGACGCGCGCGGAATGAGACGCACGATCCTCCTCCGCTCGGAGTTCCGCCCATGACGGCCCTGACGTGCCGCGGCTTCGTCGAGTTCCTGTCGGCCTACCTCGAAGGCAACCTCGCCCCCGAGGAGCGCGCGACGTTCGAAGCGCATCTGGTCGAGTGCCCGGACTGCGTGCGCTATCTGCGGACCTACGAGGCTGCCGTGGTCCTGGCCAAGGGTGCCTTCGACCCGAGCGATCCCGTGCCCGACAAGCTGGTGCAGGCGATCCTCGCCGCCCGCCGAAGGGTGTACCGCGAGTGACGTCCCGATGCACTATCCGCGCCGTGATCAGGGCCGCTCGCATTGTGGCTCGCGATGCTGGTCAGCCCGCCGGCGCCGTCACGCGCACCGCGAGCTGCGGGGCCACGAAGCTCAGGGTGACCGGAAGGACCGCCTCCTGTGTCGGGGCCGGGAGCCATCTCGCCGGCCGCTTCGCGGGCGCGGAGCGACGCGGGGGCTGCGCGACGGTCGGTGATGCCGCGGAGATCAACGATCTGGTCGACGGGTACGCGTCGACCGTGGCGAGCACGTATTCGACGCGCAACGCGTGCGCCCTCGCGAAGATCGAGGCGGAGGGGCGTCAGTTCGAGCGCGTGATGCGGGCGTACGCCCGAGACCTGATCCGCGCGGATGCCGCGCGTCTCGCGGCCGCTCTCGCGGCGGCCGATGCCCAGTGCTTCTCGGACTTCGCCACCGCGGAGACGGGCGGCCCCTGTGATTACATGGGCAACGCCCCGCGCGAGTGCCGCGAGCGGGTCAATGTGTGGGTGGCGGACTTCCGTCGCCGCCTCCTCCCGGTCTGCGGCGACGGCGTCCGGGCCGGCAGCGAGGAGTGCGACCGCAACGACAGTGCAAGCTGCCCGGACACCTGCACGACGTCGTGCCGCTGCCCGGTGTGCGGCAACGGCGTGAGGGAGCTGGGCGAGCACTGCGACGGCACGGACGACGCCCTCTGTCCGGGGCAGTGCAACGCCGACTGCACCTGCGCGACACCCGGCTTCTGCGGCGACGGCTTCGTCGACTCGGGCGAGCAGTGCGATGGGTCGGGGGCCGCGTGCGGGGATTCGTCGCTCGGGTCCGAGGCCTCATGCGTGGCGCCGGGCGGTCCGGGAGAGTGTCGGTGCTGCTACGCGTACTGCCAGTTCCTGGGCATCTCGTTGCCGTGTTGCCCCGGGTTCGCGTGTATCCCGGTCGTCGCACCGCACGCCACGACCGCCTGTGTCCCGATGTGCGCGTCGGCGGCGGACTGCACGTCGCCGGCGGTCTGCGCGGGCATCTGCTGCCTGCCGCCCGGTGCGTCGTACGTCGGCGCGACGGTCCCGTGCTGCACCGGCATGTACGATCCAGGCACACAGACCTGCGGCTGACGGTCTCTCGCCCGCGACGACGGAGCATAGACCAGCGACCCGCGGAAGCCCGGTAAGACCGGCGCTCCGGAGCGCGATCCGCGCTTCGGGGCGAGTCTGACCACTACCGCGTGAAATCCGATGACGTGACGATCTGCGGCAGGCCTCGGCGCCGGGGCACCCGGCGCACCCGTCGCGTGAACGAACCGTCGTCCGTGACGAGTCGCGCCCGTGAGGCGTCGGCGAGTGCGAGATAGACGCAGTCGTAGACCGGATGGTCGAGCGCCGCTGCCAGCTCTAGCGCGCGATCCAGGAGGGGACCCGTCGGACGCATCTCGAGGCGCGTCATCCGCAACGCGTCGAGGACCTCGCTCGCCTCGGCGACCGTCAGCTCGTGCCGGCGGACCTTCTTCCACAGCGTGTTGGCGGCTTCGACGAGCAATAGATCGGGTGCCAGCAAGTCGTCGGTGGCCGCCAGCACGTCTTCAGCGGCGTCGCTGCGCGGCTCGGGAACGAACCACTTGATGGCGACGCTCGCATCAACCACCAGCGTCAACGGTCTCGGTCCTCGCGGATCAGGCGCGTGCTGTCGCTGTGGCGGCGGCCTCCAAGACGGACTCGAAGCACACGGGCGCGTGTGACGTCCTCGTCACGGTCTCGGCGGGCGGCATCGGTGATGATCTTTCGCAGTTCGCCCTCCAGGGAGACGCCCTTCCGCGCCGCCCGAGACTTGAGGCGGGCGATGGCTGCATCGTCGATGTTCCGGATCACAACCTGGCCCATGATATCACTCCGATATCAGAAGGCTGGCCTGCGGGGCAACCGCGGCGTCGCTCACGTCAATGGCACCCCGAAGAGCGCGGCGATGATCCAGGTGGTGAAGCCCACGAAGAGCGGAATCGTGAGGTTGTCGTCGATGCGAAGCGGGAGGAGCTCGCACATCGCCGCGCCAAGCCCGATCGTGGCCGAGGCCCCGGCGATCGCGAGCGCCGGGGCCTCGGCGCCCCAGCCGAGCACGAGCGCCGCGATCACGAGCGTCGCCGCGAAGAAGGCGAGCGAGCCCTCGAGGCTCCGGTTGCGTGCGATGCGCCGGCGGCCGTACTGGATGCCGACGACGGCGGCGAGCGGGTCGGCGACGGCGAGCGTGTAGATGCCGACGAGCGCCGCCCGCTTCGGCACGGTGAGGATCGTCAGCAGCACGGCGATCGCATAGGGGATCATCGCCGACTCGCGAAACTGCTCCTCGGCGCGCACGAAGAAGCGGTTCACCCACGCCGCGCGGCGCGCGACGGCCTCCGGATACGCGATCCGGACGCGATCGACGACATAGACGACGCACGCGATCGTCCCGAAGATGTGGATCACCTGCTCGTGTGTGAAGAGCAGGGCGTAGGCCGTGGCGGTCGACACACCGTTCACGACATGGAAGAGCCGCCGCCCGAGCTGCAGGTCGTGCCGGGTGGCCGACGGCGCGTTGTCGGCGGGAGCGGCAGCTGGCTCGAGCGGGGTCAGCGGCCCCGGTAGTGCAGGACCGATCACGGAGAGGGCCGGTGGTTTCTTCACGCCAGCGGGCGTCAATTATCCGCTAGCTTCCACGGCGATCCGGATCGCGTGCGAGACTCCGCAAGAAATCTACGACCTTCTCCTGCTCGTCGGAACTCAATCGTTGGAAATTCGCCTGGGCGGCAGCGGCCTCGCCTCCGTGCGCAACGATAGCGTCTCGCAACGTGGGAGCGCGTCCGTCGTGCAAGTAAGGAGCCGTCACTCCTACGCCCCACAGGGGTCGTGTCAACCACTCGTCTCTCGGGATCTGCGGAGCGAACGACGCGACGTGCGGATCCGCGAGCTCGGGCCCCATACGATGGCGCTTGAGATCCGACCAAAGCTCGACGGTCAATCGCCCGTCGTGCCCACGGCGTAGGCGAGGCTCGCGACCGTCTACGGTCAGATCGACCCTGTATGACGGTCCTGGTGTGAGGTCCGGTACCTCGACGTGCACGGGACTGTCGAGAGGCAGTTCCCGCACGTGGCATGAAATACAACCCAGGCTTCCGAATAAGGCTTGCCCCTCGCCGGCACGGCGGAGCGACAGTGGATCGGTAGGCATAACGCGGATAGGAATTTGCTCGAGGGCTAGGTACACCGACAACGCCGTAAGCTGGCCTTCTGTAAACTCGGCCCTCACGCCATCGCTGTCCGGATCTTCGCAATCGAGTCCACTTCCCATGAGCTCCGGATGGGGATCCCGACAGTGCCGCGCCACCGCAGCGACCGTCTGGATTCCGAGATGGGTCTGCAGCGCATTGTCGACAAAGCGTCTGAGCGAGGCCGTGTGTCCCTTCCAGCCAAAGGGCTTCACGACCAGATCTTGATCCACCCCCTGCATGCCGCTGTAGTCCACTCGCTGACCGTCCGGTTCGATTCGCAGAAGTCCGAACGCGATTCCCTTGGCTGTGAGTGCGACCGTTCTTGATCGCCTGCCCATCCGAGCCCGCCGCCTGGCTGACGCGACCTGTCTCTGAAGCTCGCGCGTCATTTCGTCCGCAAGCTTCTCAATATAGCCGACGCCCAGTAGAGCCGGGGCATTCCGCTCCAGTGCCGAGTTTGTATTCTCACCGTCACCATCCTGGAATACGTTGGTCAGTCCATCCCCTGCACCATCGTTGCCGCCGACGCCATGGCAGCTTGAACAATGCGTCGCGTCAGGGCCGCCAAGAGCGCGCCAGTGCACCCGCCGTAGGTTCGGTTGTTCGCTGGCGCGTCCCGGGAGATCCCTCAGTCCATTTCCAAAACCCTCTTCAACCGTAAAGGGGTGATCGAATAGAAAATCGCCGAGACGGAACATCTCGGCCGCGGTGACCCGGCCCTGGCAGATGTCATCTTGCAGGGTTCGAGTGCGGTCGTACGTCGTCGGCCCGCGTCCGTCGAGTGGCGGTCCCGAGCACCGAGAGTTCAAGCAGAAGAGCGAAAGGGTATACATCCCGCGGCTTCGTTGATGAAAGCTCGTTGCGATGAGCTGATACTCGCCGCTTGCAGGGATTCGAAAGTCGTCTACGAGAGCGTCGCTGTGACCGCCGCTGTTGTCGTCCCATGTCAGCACCTCCCGCGGAGTTTGCGGTCCGGCAGGAGGTCCCAGCAGAACCAAGAACGCGTCTGGGTTGGCCTTCGTGTGCGCCGTTTGCGTGGCACGCACGAGCGCTCCCTCCTTGGCGTAAAAGGTGAAACCGTGCCGGTCGCCGGGGAAAAGGGAGATGTCGCGAATGGATTCGCCAAAGGCGATAGAGCCCTTGTCGACGACCGAGGACGTGGCTGCGCGAAGCTCCTCCCCGGTCATGAGCGTAGCGGTGGGATCGCGCTGCTCCGGAGCCAGACACGCGCTCGCGAAGACGACCAGTCCCGCAGCCAACCACAGCTTCATGGCCCTGCCCGTGGCCCGCATCATCCCTGGTCAGGCTGTTCGATCCTCGAGAGGTCCGGTCACGCCGAACCACGTTCTCGGCCGTGAGCACCCATGGCGTTAGATTCCTGAACCCTGTCGGCGCAATCCCGAGGATCCAGGCGTGCTGACGCCGTCTCTTCAGCTTCAACGGCCGACGCGTTGCCGTTTGCAACGTCGCCATAACCCTCGCGCCTGCGCTGGCTCTCAGCATGCTGCATCGAAGCTCGACGCGGCAAAACGACGGTGAAAGTCGCTCCCCGGTTGGGCTGGCTCGTGACACGTACGGAACCGCCGGACGCGGCGACTATCGTGCGGACAATCCAAAGACCGAAGCCGAAACTACGCACGTGGGTACTTCCAGTGCCACGTGTGGCTTTGTCGAAGATTCGCTCCTGATCTTCCGGTTTGATTCCGGGGCCGTGATCTTGAATGGATAAAATGGCGTTATCGCCCTCGCTCTCAATGGTGAGTTCGATCGGTTTTCCCCTTCCGTATTTCATGGCGTTGTCGAGTAGATTCGTGATGATCTGTTCCAGACGCATGGGATCCCATCGGCCGATGAGAGATCCGCAGGATGTTAGCGTCGGCAGACATCCGGCTTGCTCAAGTTGTTCCTTCGATCGCTCGAGGATCTCTGGGACGATGACGGCAAGGTCGACGTCGCTCGGACAAAGGTCCAGTTGACTCGCTTCAAACCGCGAAACGTCGAGCAGGGAGTTCACAAAATTGTTGATCCGCACAACGTTTCTGTCTATTCGCTCGAGCCCGTTCACCATTCGGCCCGCGAAGACCGTCTGCTCACGCCGCGCGTGCAGCAGCAAGCCACGAGATTGCAGCTGAAGCGTGGACAGCGGGGACCTGAGATCGTGCGACGCCATCGAGAGAAACTCTTCCCGTGCCCGCGCTGCCTGGTCCGCCTTCTGAAGCAGTCGATCCCGTTCGCGGAAGGCGTCCTCACGCTCCCGTTCGGCGCGCCTGCGCTCGCTGATGTCGCACAGAAGGGCCATGGCGCCTCTGGGGGTGCCGGTCGCGTCAGTCAGCGTGGCCGTGTAGATGCTCACCTCCACGATCGAGCCGTCCTTGCGCCGTCGAGTCGTCTCGTGATCTTCACAGGCGAAGCCCGCGGCAATCGCTTGGAGGATGTCGCAGGGCTCCTCTGGCTCATCGGGGGTGACCATGACTTCCGTTACGGGCTTGGCCAGGACCTCCGAAGTCTTCCAGCCGAACAGCCGTTCAGCGGCAGGGTTCCACTTGTTGACAACCCCAGAGGTATCGACTGCGACAACGGCAACTGGAGACGTTTGAATCAGCGCGTCGAGTGTGCGGTTGACCTCCAGGAGTTCGTCGTGGACACGCTTGTGCTCCGTGACGTCTCTGCTCATGGTCGAGAAGCCCCGGAGACGCCCCGCCGAGTCCCTCAGCGCCGTAAGGACGGTGGTCGACCAGAAGACAGATGCGTCGTCGCGTGCTCGCCATCCGTCGGCCTCGTAGCGTCCTTCCGCGGCGGCAATTCGGAGAGCAACATCGGGGTTCAGGTTCTCGCGGTCTTCCTTCAAATAAAAACGTTGGAAGGGCTGCCCTATGATGTCTTCCGCTCGATAGCCATAGATTCTCTCGGCGCCCCAATTCCACGTTGCGACGCGCCCGTCTGCCTCCAGAGAGAAAATGGCGTAGTCTTTGACCCCGACGATCAGCATCTGAAGCCGCTCTTCGCTCTGCTTCAGGCGGGCGAGTGCCGTGGCCAAGCGGGCAGCCAGGGCGGCGGCGAGAGCAAACGCCAGGAGCGCCAGGCTGGAAACCGCCAGGGCGGTGCGAAACACCTGATTCCGAGAAAGACCTCTTGCTTCCGTCAGCTGGCGCTCTTTGAATCCCTCGAAGGAATGGAGGGCGCGATCGAGCTCGCTGCGCTTCGGCCGAACGACGGTTTCGAACTGACGGAGCATCTCCGGGTCTACCGCCGCTCGTCGCTGGTTTATGAAGCGTACGCGCTCGGACTGATCCTCTTGCTCAATGTTCTGCAGCGCGTTGAGCAGCTGCATCTCGAAAGGGTTGGCCGTGCGCTGTAAGCGACTCACGATGTCGGCGAACTCCGATCGCGCGCGGAGCATAGCATCCAGGTAATGCTCTTCGCCCGTGAGCATGAAGGCTCTGCTCTCGGCAACCTTGCGCTCGAACAGGGTGCAGAGCTCCTCGGTGTCGACGAGTCCCTGGGCGTTTTCGTCGATGATCGCATCCTTGCTGGTGCTGATACTGCGGAATGCGAGGACCGTGACCAGCGTAACGGCTGGCGCCAAGGCCAGGAGTGTAACCACCAGGCCAGCGCCAGGTCGTAGAAAGCGCGCATCGGCGCCCACGACGGAATGCGGGCTACCCTTCATCCAAGAGGCACGTCAGACATGATCTCTCCTCTCTTCTCCTCTCCTCGTGTCGCACGCAGTCTAGGAAGGGACGGTCGCCAGTCCGGTGAGGATCGCAGGTTGCGGTCGGCTCTGCGGGGGTTGGAAGCAGGTCAGGACCATCAACTCCCTTCAAGGTTGGCGCATGGCAGCCCGGCGCCTTCACGCGGGGGAATCAACTGGTGAGTACGGCGTGTAGAAACGCAGGCGGAGGACGACATCGCCGCGGACCCCTCCTCCCGATCCGTCGTCCTGAGGTGAGGGCGAACGCTACGCCTGCGAGCGGCAGCTGTCAAATCCACGCGCTATCTGAGGCGTGCTCACCACGCTTCCTCATCAGCCCCGCATCACCGCGGACGCCGCGCTACGTCTGGTCCGGCGGAGCCTCCGCCGCTTCAAGCTCGTCTCGCCCGGCGCGCGTGACTACTCGGCGACGGTACGCACGCTGGCCGAGGCGCGGCTCGTTGGAGGCATCATCTACGACGCGCTGGTGGCGCGCGCGGCAGCCAAGAGCCGAGCGCAGGAGATTCTCACCTTGAACCGGCGTGACTTCGATCGCCTCGGACCGCTCTTCGGCGTCAAGGTGAGGGCTCCCTGAGCCGGCATACCGGCTCACCCGACCCGCGCGATGATCCCGTCCTCCACCCAGCGCGCGAGCAGCGACGTCACCTCTTCCGCCGCCTCGCCCGGCGGGCGGTCGGCGAAGGCCTCGCAGACGACGACGAACGGCGCGCCCGCCGTCAGCCGGCGGAGCGCCTCCGCCGCGCACGCATCCATGGCGGCGTGAAACACTGCGTAGCCAGCCCCACGCCAGACCCGGATGGCAGTGGGCGCCGCAGTCAGGCCGGCCGGATCGGTGCCGGCCCACAGCTCGTGCACCGGCCACGAGGTGCGGACGACCTGGAGTGCGGGAATGGGAACCAGATAGAGGTGGGGCCAGTCCTCGGGGCGGACGGTTCGCAGGGCGGCTACCGGCAGCGGCTCGGCGTCCGGGGCGTCGAACACGTCGATCCGGGCCCATTCGAGGCGGGCCAGGTCGGCGAGGTAGGGCGGCAGATCGGTCCGCCGCTCGAGGAATGCCGCCATGGCCCGGCTCAGGTGGCGAAGCGACGGATGCTCGGACGGATGGCTTCTCAGGTAGTCGCGTGCGATCTGCTCGAATCCGTCGCGGCCGAGGAGCGCCGCGAGGCGCGGAAAGTCCTCGTGCAGCACGTCGAGGAGTCGTGAGCTGTAGGCGCCGGCATAGACCTGGACGCGTGCGCTCGAGTCGAGGGTCGAGCTGGGCAGGACGGCTTCGACGAGCTCCGGCGCGATGGTATCCCACTCGTCGGCCAGGGAACGCCAGAAGAGCTGCTGGAGCTCACGCAGGCTGGCGACAAGCACCCAGCGCCTCCGCCTCGACCGTACGGGCATGTTCCGCCTCGGCGACCAGCTCCTCGAAGGCGGGGATGTGGTCGTCCCACTCCACGAGCGTCGAGACCGGACCGAAGCGTCGCACGGCGTCGCGGTAGAGGGTCCACACGGGCGACGGCACGGGGTGATCGTGCGTGTCCACCAGGTGCGTACCCGCGTCGCTGTGGCCCGCGAGGTGAATCTGGCCGATGCGTTCCGGAGGCAGACCCGCGAGGTAGTCGTCCGGCGAGAAGCCGTGGTTCACGGCGCTCACGTAGATGTTGTTCACGTCGAGCAGGATGCCGCAGTCGGCAGCCTCCGCGACGCCGCCGAGAAAGGTCCATTCCGGCATGGTCGAGTGTCTGAAGGTGACGTAGCTCGAGACGTTCTCGACCAGGATGCGCCGGCCGAGCCGTTCCTGCACGTGACGGATCCGATCCGCGACGTGCGCGAGCGTCTCCTCGGTGTACGGCAGCGGGAGCAGGTCGTGGGCGTAGTGGCGTCCGAAGGCCCCCCAGCACAGGTGCTCGGAGACCCACGCCGGCTCGAAGCGGCGGATCAGCCGCTCGAGCTCACCCAGGTGGCGCTCGTTCAGCGGGTCGGTGCCGCCGAGGTTCATCGACACCCCGTGGAGCACGACGGGCGCCAGCGCGCGCGCCTTCTCGAGCACGTGGAGCGGCCGCCCTCCCGGGATCATGAAGTTCTCCGAGATCACCTCGAACCAGTCGACGCGCGCGGTGCCGTCGACGACGCGCGGATAGTGCGGTGGGCGGAGCCCGATACCGTGGCCGAGGTGGGAGAAGAGCGCCATGCCGATGGTGAGGGCCCCGAGCTCGGGCCCGGGGCCCCGCCCAACTTACTGCTTCTTGGCCTCGGGGGCGACGGTTCCGCCCTTTGTCTTGCAGTCGGCCGCGCTCGCCTTGACGATCCCCTGGCCCTTGCACGCGTTCTTGCCCTTGCACTCGTTGTGCGCGCTGGCGCAGGAGCCCTGCCCCTTGCAGGCGTTGATCCCGGCGCACCGGACCTCGTCGGCGCCCGCCTTCTGTTCCGCCCGGGCCGTGACGGCACCCGATAGAAACAGGGCCGCGGCCGCGCTGGCGATGAGGATGCTCTTGCCGTTCATCAGTCTCCTCCCTCCGCTGGGTTTGTGCGGCTTAGACGCCGGGCCTGGGAAAAGGTTTCACCGGCGCCGCCATCTGCGGAGATCACGGTCCGGATGGGGTAGGGGATCTCGAGCCCGGCGCGCTGCGCGGCGTGCCAGATACGGGTCCGGACCTCCTCGTCGATGACGGTGTCGTGCTCGAAATCCGCGATCCAGTACCGCAGGCCGTAGACGATCGCACTCTCGCCGAAGTCGTGCGGACCGCAGTCGGGCGGCGGCTGTTCCAGCACCCCCGGGACGTCCCGCACGGCGGCCACCAGCACGCCCCTCACCTGGCCCGGTGGATGGCGATAGTCGAAGCCGATCCGCACCGTCATGCGATGCGCTCCCGTCGGCCGCGAGAAGTTGAGCACCTCGCCCGCGACGAGCTCGCTGTTCGGCACGAAGACGGTGTCCCCGTCCTTGGTGACGATGCGCGTGGACCGCCAGCCGATCTCGAGGATCCGACCCACCCGGCTGCCGACCTCGATCCACTCGCCGCGGCCGAGCGTGCGGTCGAGCTGCAGACCGAGCCCGCCGAAGACGTTGGCGATGGTCGACTGGAGCGCGAGCCCGATGACTGCCGTCAGCACCGCCGAGGTCGTGACGAGCGAGAAGAGGTCGAGGCCCGCAAGGCGGAGAAAGCCCATGACGAGAGCGACCGCCACCGACACCAGCAGGAGGTCACGCAGGATCGACGGCACATCCACCCCGACGCGTGCCAGCACGAGGTCGAAGACCACGAGCCCGGCGATCGCGACCAGCCCGATGCCGAGCGTGAGGACGCTGAGCACCTGCACCAGAGTACCCAGAGACGCACCGGCCATGCCGCCGAGGAGAATCGCGGTGGCCGACAGCACGACGGACACGCCGAGGAACAGCACCGCGCCTCCGCCGCGATGACGGCGTCCGCGTGGGAGGAGCCGCCGCAGGATGGGCATTGCCAGCAGGGCGAGCGCCGCCACACCCAGGACCACCCACCCGGGGCCGGCATCCTGCAAGCGGTCCGAGATGGTCGTCACTGGGTTCAGATGCCGCGGTTTCGGTCTCGGTTACGGCGCTTCCCGGCTGCGGATGAGGGCATAGAACCCGAGCTGACCCTCCGCCGGGCAGGTGTGGATCGTGAGCCGGTGGCGCCCAGGGTCGAGGGCGAGCGTGACGATGACCCCCCGGCCGAGGACCCCCGCTCGGGGCGACAGGATCGCGGCCGCGAGCCGGTCGTCGACGAACACCTGGGCGGTGCCGTAGGGCGAGACCTCGAGCGCGAGGGTGGTGGGCCGATCCACCTCCTCGAGGCGCGCGAAGGCGACGCAGGCCGCCGCCTCGCCGAGGCGCCGCCCGTCGACGTATCCCTCCAGCGCGCGCTCCCGCCCGGCGCCGCGCGGGTAGCTCGGTAGACCGGGGTCGGCGACGAGCTCGAGCGGCGGCGGCAGCGGTGCACCGCCCGGCAGGACCTTCCAGTCGAGAAGGAAGTCCTGGTTGTGATCCTCGAGGAAGCGGTAGAGGTACGTGATGCCATCGTGCAGGGGCACCGCGCGCGGGTCGGCGGCGAGTCGCGCCCGCGCGAACGGATACTGCCCGTCGTCGGCGTAGTAGTCGCTGTCGAAGCGGGTAGCGGCGACCAGCGGGATGTCGGCCACGCGACCCTCGAACAGGTCGAGGTACAGGCGGTAGGTCGCCGGGTCCTTCGCCGCGATGAAGATCGGGTCGAGGACGTCGAGGTACGCGGCGTGGGGTGCCCAGAAGACGAACGCCTCCGTGGCGGCCCAGGGCGCCGCCACCCGGGCGCCCTCGGGCAACGCCCGCGCGAAGGCCTCCCAGTCCGCACGCATGTCCGGGCGCCAGCTCCTGAGCACTGCCTGCATGCGGCCGAGCCCATAGGCGGACAGCGGGACGGCGGAGATAAGGCAGAGCACGAACGCCGGCGCGAAGGGCACGCGTCCTCGCCACGGGAGCCGCGCATACCGCCCGGGCGCCTCACCGGCCGCCTGCATCGCGCGAAGGAGGGCGAGCGTGGCGAGCGGGACGAGGTACGTGATGAAGCGGTACACGAGCACGTAGAGGAGAGCGAAGGCCGCCGTGGCGAGGAGCGTGAAGTCCCGCAGCCGTCGATCCTCGCTCGGTGGAGCGACCGGCACCCGGCTTCGCCAGAGGACGAGGAGGCCCGCCCACCAGCCGAGGTTCAGGACGAGCGTGTCGCGCGTGGTCCGCGACGCGTTCTCCGGGCTCGGGAGCGTCTCGTTCCCCAGGTAGAAGCTCAGGTTCTGCACCACCCAGACCCGCACGTTGGCCGGGAAATGCGGAT
>Ga0209376_1000094_pt1 | contig 92749 bp, 96 predicted proteins | sample GraSoiAngelo_134_FD_185891 | JGI IMG/M metagenome (GOLD analysis project Ga0209376, IMG submission 185891) | Grasslands soil microbial communities from the Angelo Coastal Reserve, California, USA - 14_0929_05_30cm (SPAdes) (version 2) | ecosystem: Environmental > Terrestrial > Soil > Grasslands ... | reverse complement strand
GCGGCATACCCGGCAATCATGATGCCGAGCGGCGCGAGGGAGAACGCCGCGAGCATGAACAGGACCCCGAGGTCCAGGTTCGCCACATAGAAGCCGCTGCTCCACGGGAGGACGGCGAAGACCATCAACGTCGACGACGCAATCAGGACGGGGGAGATGTGGAACATGGCTGAGTCCGCGTTCCGCGGCGTGATGTTCTCCTTCTGAATGAGCTTCACGCCGTCCGCGAGGTTCTGCAGGTACCCGAGACCCTTGTGCGTCGGCCGGTGCACGCGGTTGAACGGCCAGAACGGGAGCGACCAGATGGAGATCATGATGCCGTACCGATCTTGGAGGCGGCTGTACAACTTCCGTTCGACCCACATCACCGTGAAGAGGTTGATCACCGTGACCCAGAGCACGACGACCGTGACGACGATGAGCCATGTCACGATCGAGACGATCGGATCGGAACCGACGAAGTCCCCCAACCCTCGCAACGGGGGAACGGGGCCCGACAGGGCATAGATCAGTTGCTGGACGATCGAGAGGATCGCCGCGACCAGGACCTTGCATACCGCGAACAGGTTCGGGACGAGCGGCGCACTCACTTGTCCATCTCCCCGACGCACACGTCCACGGACCCGAGGATGGAGACCACGTCGGCGAGTTTGTTCCCGCGGAGCAGCTGAGGCGTCGCCGCCATCGTGCAGAACACGGGACTACGGATCTTCACCCGGTACGGCCGGTCGTCGCCGTCCCCGATCACGAAGAACAGGGCCTCGCCGCGGGAGTCCTCCGTCTTAGCGTACCCTTCTCCCTCCGCGCGCCGCGGAGGCTTCACCCGGTACGGACCGGTCTTCGGCATCTTCTCCAGGGCCTGCAGGATGATCTTGCACGACTCGTTCAGCTCGTTGAACCGGCACTCGAACCGCGCGTACGAGTCGCCGGCCCCGCCGTCGTGCCATACCTGCGGCTCGAAGTCAATCTCCTCGTACGTTTCGTAAGGATCGAGGCGGCGCAGGTCGACGTTGACGCCGCACGCCCGCAGGTTCGGGCCGGTGACGCCCCAGTTGATGGCGTCCGCCGCGGAGATCGTCCCGACCCCTTCCGTCCGCATCCGGAACACCTTCGATTCCTGGAAAATCTGCGGGTACTCGTTCTTCACCTTCTCCAGGAAATGCTCGATGCTCCGCTTGCACATCGCCTCGAAGTTTTCCGGCAGGTCATTCCGGACGCCGCCGACCCGCGGATAGTTCTGGTTCATCCGCGCGCCCGACATGAGTTGGATCAGATCGAGGAACAGCTCCCGCTCCCGGAGGCACCAGAGGAGGCCCGTGAGCAGGCCGAGGTCCGGACCGTACGACGCGAGCCACATCAGGTGCGACGCGACCCGTTGCAACTCGAGGGCGATCACGCGGATCCACTGGCCGCGCTCCGGCGTCTCGATCCCCATCATCTTCTCGACGGCGAGGCAGTAGGCGTGGGACCAGGTGATCGAAGAGACGTAGCACAGGCGGTCCGTGAGGACGACGTTCTTCTGGAACTCCCGCACCTCCATGATCTTCTCGTATCCACGGTGCAGGTACCCGATCTCCGGCTTCGCGTCCGTGATCGTCTCGCCGTCCACCTTCACTTTCATGTTCCAGAGGCCGTGCGTCATCGGGTGCTGCGGCCCCATGTTGATCCAGAACTCCGGCACTCACGTCCCTCCTCGGAGCTTCCGCCGGGTGATGTACTGGCGGTCGACCTCCTGGGCGAAGTCCTTCCGGAGCGGGTGGAACTTGAAGTCCGTCGGGAGCAGGATCCGTTCGAGGTTCGGGTGGCCCTCGTACTCGACCCCCATGAGGTCCCACGCCTCCCGTTCGTGGAAGTTCGCCGCCCTCCAGAGGCCCGTCACGCTCGCGATCTTCGGATCGTCATAGGGGATGAGCGCGGTGACCTGCACCATGCATCCGTTGTAGTAGTTCTCGATATGATAGATGCTGTCGAAATGGTCCTTCCAATCGACCGCGGTGACGCAGGAGAGGTGCTCGAACCCGAGGGTGTTCTTCAGGTACGTGCAGACGGGGATCAGGTCCTTTCGGTCGATGGACACCGCGAGGTGCCGGGGCCGCAGGACCTTCCCGTCCGTCAGCTTCGAGCCGAACGCCGCCTTGAGCGAGCCGAGGACCTCCTTCTCGATCAACGGCACGGGACGGCCCGTGACCTCCGGCACCGGCTGGGCGACGGCGCTCATATCTGGATGACCTCCTCCTTCTTGAGCGCGTATTGCGTGGCGACGAACATGATCCCGAGGAACAGGAAGATCGAGAACTTGGCCGCGGGCGACGAGGAACTCAGGAGGCCGCCCCACGCAAAGGCCCAGAGGAGGAGGAACACGGCCGCGACATCGAAGACGACGAAAATCAGGGCGAACATGTAGTACTGAAAGTGAAACTGGATCTGCGCCACCCCTTCCGGCACCTCGCCGCACTCGTACGTGAGGTCCTTCAGCGGCGTCGGATGGTCCGGTCGGAAGAGGCGCGTGGCGAAGAAGGTGCCCAGCGGGAACAGCAGGGCGATGAGGGCAAAAATGACGATGGGCACGTAGCTCTCGAGCGCCATCTCGTTTGTGGGAAAAAGGTCAGCCTATTAAACCTCTCGCTATGATGACAGCGCGAGATCGTCCGGACTCTGGAACGGGCCTATTGCGACCACGTTAGCGTGAAACCCGGAAGCACGCCCGCCCCAGTGTAACTCGCGCAGTAGTCGTAGTTTCCCGCCGGGGGCGTCAGTCCCGTCCCGGACGTGAGGGCCGTCCCGCCGGTGCAGCTCGTTCCAATCGCCGCCGAGGGCACAATCGCGAGGCCGGTGTACAGGGTCGCGCCTAACGAGAACGTAGGCGTCACCGGACCGCTTCCGTCCGCCACGAACGCGGGCGTCGTCGCCCCGCAGTTGAACCGGACCGTCCCGGAGCCCGCCGGCACGGAGGGCGTTCCCATGGTCAAGGTCGAGCAGGTCGTCGTGACATGAGCGCCGGTCGTTCCCGCCGGGAACGTATGCGTGAACAAGTTGATCGCGGCCACGACCATTGCCAACGCCAGGACGATGGCCATCCCCACGGCCATCTTCGTCTCCCGCCGTAGCGGTCGTCGGACGCGCTCTTTCGCCATGCCCTCGGTCGCACGTCGATGGCTGAGTTCCGATCCGAGCTCCTTTAGGCTATGTTTCACGGGGTCGTTCCGGTCCCACATACCCTTCCCCCTTCGTCCCTGAACGGTACTCGAAATCTGACTATTTATAATCGAGCGAATCGGTCCGATTCAGGGCGGCATACTCGAGGGCGGGTCCTTGTTCGTCCAGCCGTCTGGCAGGGCATTTATATGAGGGAGCTCGTTGCTCACGGGCGATGGTCGCGGAGCGGCAGTTGCCGCCGGGACAGCGCGAGGTGCGGAAGTGGCCGCGGCTCGATCTCGGCATCGTCCCACGGTTCGATCCGAAGGAATGGGACCTTCGGGTGGATGGCTCGGTCGAAAAACCGCTCCGCCTAACGTATGACGAATTCCTCCGCCTGCCTTCGGCGAAGGTGACGTCGCCCTTCCATTGCGTCACCGGTTGGACCACCTTCGACAACGAGTGGGTGGGGACCACGATCCGGGAAGTGGCAGAGCGGGCCCAAATCCGACCCACGGCCCGATTCGCGACCTTTCGGTGCGGGGACGGCTACACGACGTCCCACCCACTCACGGTCCTATACGATTCCGACGTCCTCCTCACCTACCAATGGGACGGGAAACCCCTCCCAATCGAGCACGGGGGGCCCGTGCGACTCCTCGTGCCGAAGCGCTACGCGTACAAGAGCGCGAAGTGGGTCCGCGCCGTCACGTTCACCGACGAGGAAGAGCTGGGATATTGGGAGGTCCGCGGGTACAGCAATACGGCGGACCCACTAACTGAGGACCGCTACTCCTTCTGATTCGTCTCATACGTGGGAAAGCCCTATAAGCCGAGCCCACTTGGCGACGACGAGCGCGTGGCCGAGGTCGCTTCCGAGGGAAACCGCCCGAGTGAACGGCGGATGACATTCTTCGAGCACCTCGAAGAACTTCGGCAACGGTTGCGGATCGTCATCGTCGTCGTCATCATCCTGTTCGTCCTGAACCTCACCACGTCGATCGGCGCCGTCTCGATCGGTTCGGCGCAGGTTCCGATGTTCCTGCCAGCCCTGGGCCCGACGAGCCCGAACGTCGCGACCCAGTTCTTCCTCGCGATGAAGAACTTCCTCGTGCCCGCCCGTGTGGGGCCCGTCCCACTGAACTTCAGTTTCAAGGAACCGTGGGACGCCTACGTAGTCATGTTCAAGGTCGCCTTCTTCCTCGCGGCCGTCACCGCGTCGCCCCTCATCGTGTATCAGGTGGGGCGGTTCGTCGGCCCCGCGTTGAAGCCCACAGAACGGCGGCTCATCATCCGCGTCACCGTGCCCGTCTTGCTGCTCTTCCTCTCCGGAGTGGCGCTCTGTTTCGTCGTCATCCTGCCCTTCACGTTCAACCTGCTCTTCTCGGTCCAGAACCTGCTCGGCGCGAACCTGCTCATCCTGTACGGGGACAGTTTCATCGACTTCGTCCTGCTCTTCACCCTGGCCTTCGGCATCGCGTTCCAACTTCCCGTCCTGATGTATGGCCTGACCGCTCTCGGGATCGTGCCCGCGAATTTCTGGAAGAAGTATTGGCGCTTCGCCACGATCGCGATCGTGGTGTTCGGCGCGATCATCACGCCGGACGGCAGCGGAATCACGATGTTCCTCGTCGCCCTTCCGATGCTCGCCCTGTACGCCGGCGGCTACGTCGCGGCGGTGGGCGTCGACAAGCGCCGGGCACGTGCGAAAGCCTGATAACCCGGTCGTCCTTAGCAGAAAATGGAGGCTGATGGAATGTCCGCGTTCTCGCCTATCGATATCACGGCCCAAATCGAAGGCATCGAGTGGGTGGTCATCCTCATCATCATCGCGGTCCTCTTGCTCTTCGGCCCGTCGAAGCTTCCGGAACTCGCGAGAGGCGTCGGCCGGGCGCTCGGTGAATTCCGCCGCGGCAAGATGCAGATCGAGCGAGAGATCAGCACGGAACTATCGGCACTGGACACCCGGGACCTGCGGATGCGCGTCGAGAAGGCCGCGGGCGCTTTGGGCCTTTCCGCTTCGGGCCGGAGCGAAATGGAATTGAAACTCGACATCGCCCGCGCGGTCGATAGGGCCCGGGACGATCAGGTCGTTTCCGCGGCGGAAGCGATGGGCGTCTACAGCTCCGGCGCCGATGTGATCCGGCTCAAAGAACAGATCATCAAGGCCCTCAACGTGTGACGTTTTCTCCCGTGGATTGAGGGTCGCACGTTACCTTTATCCCGAGCGAGAGTCTACCCGCGCCCGTCCCCCGGAGACGGCCGCATGGCGAGCCTCGATTATGCATACCGCCGCCTCGTGAACACGCTGGGACCCGAGCGCGTCGCCCGCTCCGAATTCGAGCGCATGGTGTACAGCCACGACTTCGCCTCCCTCCCGAAAATCGCGCTCCTGCAGTGGCGTCTGTATCCGGACTTCGTCGCCCTGCCGCAGACCACGGAGGAGGTCGCGGCCCTCGTCAAGCTCAGCGACGAGAGTCTGCTCCAGATCACACCGCGGGGAGGCGGGACCGGCTGGTGCGGAGGCTCCGTCCCGAATCGCGGCGGAGTCCTCGTCGACATGCGCAAGATGAACAACGTCCTCGCGCTCGACCCCGATACCAGGACGGTCACGGTCGAAGCGGGCGCGACTTGGAAGGAGGTCGAGGACTTCGTTGAATCGAAGGGATTCGCCCTCCCGACGATCCCTCTCAATGCGGCGGGGAGCACCGTCGGCGGCTCGATCAATTCCGGGAGCACCGGGTTCGGAGGTCTCCGGGGCGGGAGTGTCCGCGACGCGATCGCGAGCCTCGAGGTCATCCTTCCGAATGGCAGCTTGCTCAAGACCGCGTCCCAGGCCGATGCCGGCGGACAGCTCGCGAACCTCACGCCGCTCTTCTTCGGAGCGGAGGGGACCTTGGGAATCGTGACGAAGGCCATCCTCCGCGTCGTCCCGAAGCCGGAGATCTCGAAGCCTCTGACCTATGCCTTTCCCAACCTCGCGGCGGCCGCCCGGTGCCTCAAAGGGATCGTCGACGCGGCCCTCACGCCCTATCACGCGGCCCTCATGGACCGCGACCACTTCGTGTTCGACCGGGCCCTCGAGGCGGACAGTCCGGACCCGACGGACCTCGCCCTCGTCGCGGTGCAAGGCTCCAAGGACGACGTCGCCGACCAGGAGAAGGCGATGGACGGCCTCGCGGCGAAGGAGCAGGGGACGAAGCTGCCCCCCGCCGTCGGGGACCGGCTGTGGCGGGATCGGTACAACAACTACAGCGCGCGCCGCCTGAGTCGCGGGCTGATGGTCTCCTACAACCTGGTCCCTCTCCGAAGGCTCCCCGAGGCCGTCGAAAAGGCGATGGAAATCCGCGACAAGCTGAAGCTGAACGGGTCCGTGCAAGCGCACATCGTCGACACGACGACCGCGGCCCTCGATCCGTACGTCCTGATGGACGACACGAAACCCTCCGGCGGCACCGCCCTGGGTTTCGTCAAGCGGATGGGCGATGCGGCCTTCAAGATGGAGGGTCACCCGATGGGGCTCGGCTTGTTCCTCGTGTTCAACTTGCGGAAGATGCACGGGAACGCCACGAGCGCCTACTCGGCGGTGAAGGGCGTCTTCGACCCGCGGAAGAAAATCAACGGCGGCAAGACGTTCGAAGTCTGGACGAAATATCCATGGCCCGGACTCCGGTCGATCCCGCCGCCCGGGATGGCGATCGGCCTGGAGGTAGCCGCGATTCTCCGTCGGGTGAAGCCGACCCGCGATCGGTTCGTGCGGGCGTACGAGCATACGAAGGAGGGCTGAGATGGGGCTCCTCCGCGACTGGCACTACGTCGAAAAGGCGGTCCAGATTCCCGCGCTCGCCGAGTTGATTCGCGAGGCGCTGATCCACGCCCTCTTCGTGCGGGACGACCGCGTCCTCCCGCGGGACTTGATCGCGGACTTGAACCGCGTGCCCCCCGTCACCGTGAAGGTGAAGGAAGACGCCGAGGTCCGGAAGCTCGTCCGCGTCTTGAACGGGCAAGAGAGCACCGTGAGCCTCGGACTCTCTGCGGAGGACTACCATTACTTCCGGACCCAGCTCGGGGTCGGTCGCACCCGCGAGTTCGGTGTGACGATGCGGCCCCGGACCCTGCTCACGTACGACTGGATCGTCCCCGAGCAACGAGGCGTGCAGCTGGACTTCACCGGATACGCGGGCATCGAGTTCGCGGTGGATGGACACCGCGCCATCGCACAAGTGGGAGCGCTCTGGAAACGGTTGTACGATGAGGCCTCGGAGCGAGGGCACCTCGTGCCCTTCGTACCGACCGTCCCTCTGGATTTCGCCGTCGGCGACGCGCTCTATGGAGACGCGCCCTTCGCCTCCTTCCGCGGAGGATTCGCGTCGTACGTGAACGCCCTCCGTACAATCTCGGCGTACGGACAGAGGGCGAGGATCGGCTTCGAAGAGGTGGCGAACTACGGGACCGCGTACGATCTGCTCCACGCAGCGATCCCGCTCGCGGGGGAGTTCTTCATCCCGCTGTCCGCCGCCCTCCGGCTGGAAGCGAAGCCAGCGGCGCGCAAGACCCTGACATACGGATTTGATGACCCCGCGAAGCTCTCCGCCGGCCTCGATCGATTGTGTCGATTTGGCCCCGGGGTGAACTGGGTGCACATCACGGATGCGGTTGCCGCTAAGATCCTGCGACCGGCCACGCCTCCGGAGGCGTCCACGGTCCAAGTGTCCCTCGGCGCCACGACGACCGGCATCGCGGCGAAGGAGAAGGCACTCGACGTGGCGATGGTCGGCTTCAAGGCGAAGAGTTCCGAAACTCCGAATCCGTATGACGTGTCGGCGGACGCTTACCGCAAGACCGCGGACACCGTGGCCCGCTCGCTCTTCGTCGGCGAGGTCCGTGTCCCCGCGAAGTCCTTCGGGGAGTTCCTCGGGAAGGTGCGCGCGTTCGGCGATCAGAGCGCCGCAAAGGCGGGCGCATACGCGAACCTCCAAGAGACGGGGAGCGTGTCCACCTACCCGTTCTTCTCCGCTCCGAAGGACCGGACCAAGGTGTACGACCTTTCGAAGGGGGTCCGCGCGATTGTGACGCGGACTCCAGGTGCCGCGTTCACGAGCCGCCTCGCCCACCTGTGGGACGAGGAACCAAACTTCCTTCGGAGGATGAGCCTGGTGCGGTCCCTCAAGCTGGAGATCGACGAGGCCCATGTCGTGCAGCCGCTGATCTCGCCGTGACGATTCACATCTGCGGTGCGCCGCAACTCGTGCAGATTGCCGCATCCTTCTGCAACGGTGCGCGGCAGGCGATGCACACGCCAGTCCGGATCCGAATCGGCAGCATCGCCACGATGACCCCGAGAGGCACGAAGAGGACGGAGTACAGATACTGTGCCGTGACGAGTCCTTCGAAGCCGATTGCCAACAAGAAGACGCCGGCGATCTTCATGATGACGATTCCCCGCTGGACCCGCGGGAGGTTTCGGATCGTCTGAATCTCCTGCTTCGCTGTCAGCCGCGGGGCCTTGCGGGCCTTCACGGTGCTCGTTGGCGTTCCAGCGTCGACCATGTCAGGCCTCCTCCGGTTCGGGCGCCGTCGCGGGCGGCGTCGGGACGGGCTTGGGCCCGGCAGCGACCGCAGGAGCGGGCCGGGCGGGGGGCATCGGAGGCGCCGTCGTGGAAAGCACGCGGCCGTCCTTCACCTCGAAACCGTGCTTCGTCACCATCGTGATCGCGTCCACGGGACAGACGATCGCGCACTTCTCGCAGCCGACACAGTTGTCGTCGATGATCACGGCCTTGCGGGAGGTGTAGGAGTATTCCGGGAGGGCGAACTTGCGGTCGACCATCCCGATCGCTTCGAAGGCGCAGTTGTCGAAGCAATGGGTGCAGCCCATGCAGATTTCTTCGTCCACGATCGCCAGGGTCCCGCGGCCGCGGATGTACTCCTGCGTCCGGACCTTGAAGCCCTGCTTGTAACGGTCCTTCGCGAGCTGGATGTTCATCTGCCGGACGCTCCGGTAGTACGTAACCAGCGGGTCCGCGGGCGTCGTCGGGGCCGCGGGAATCGGTGGCGGCTTCGCGGCGGTCGCGATCCCGATCACCCCCGGCGGCCGGGCATCGGTGGTTCCTTCCGCTTTGCGTCGATGTTGCTCCCCGTCGGATATTCGCCCGGGAGGCGTTCCGCGAGGAACTGGGTGATGTCCATCACCTTGTACGGGTACCGTTCCTCGCCCGGCTTCCACTTGTTTTCGTGGTGCAGGCACCCGAAATGCGTGAGGCACTTCGGGCATGCGGTGAGCAGGTAATCGGCGTCCACGTCGACGGCTTCGTCCATGCGCTGCCGCGTCAGGCCCTTTGTCTTGTCGTTGCAATACATCATCTGCGCGACGCCGCAGCACTGCGCGTCTGCGCGGAACGTCTTGAGCTCGACGAGCTCGGCGTTGTCGACCCTCTTGATCAGTTCCCGCGGCTCCTCGAAGACGGGTTCGATCGGCATCTGCCGACCAGACCGGCACGGATCCTGGAACGCGACCCGGATTTTCTTCGCGGTCTCCGCCTGCGGCGGGATCCGGAGGCCGCGCTCGTACAGGAATTGGGTGATGTGCACGACGCGGACTCCGTCCAGCTTGTAGTCGAGTTTGAACGTGCGGTAGCCCTCGGCGCACGACGTGATGAACGTCTTCACGCCGAGCATCTTGATGATCTTCGTGTTGTAGTCCCGCATCCGCTCGAAGACGTCGACCTTGCCCTGCCACAACTGGTCGTGCCCGCAGCACTTCATGAACGACCGGTCGAGGATCATCGGCTGGACCCCGACGGCCCGGAGCAGCTTGACCGACGAGTCGAAGATGATCCCGTGGTTCGTGTCTCCGTAGTTCATGTGAGAAAACTGCATCTCGACGTCGTAGTAGTCGACGCAGCCCGGATAGTACGCGAACTCGGACTTGTGCTCCACCTTGATCTCGGGGACCGTGAGGTCGTCCGCCTCGCTGTCGAGCACCCGGAACATGACGGGATGGGGGATCGTGCGGCCCGGGCCGTACTCCGTGTCCATCATTCCTTCTGGCCTCCGTCGGCCGCCATCTTGGCGTGGACCTTCGCCCGCTCCTCGAGGATATAGTCGCTGTACTGGATGTCCAACGGACACACCGCGCTGCAGGCGTCGCAGGCGAGGCAGGTCCAGAGGGGGACGCCGTCGTGCTGCTTCTTGAACGTGTTGTAGACGAGGTTCAGGCCGCCGAGGGCGTCGTCCTCGACCTTCGTGACCGGGCAAACCGTGTGGCACTTCCCGCACTGGTAGCACTCGTTGAGCAGGTATTCATACGAGCTGTAGGGCCGGCGGGTGCCCATCCACGCGGTCAGGATACCGAAGATCGGGAGGAAGACGAGCGTGTTCATGTTCGGCCACAGGACGGACAGGACCCAGCCGAGGGCGGCCGGTTTCGTGACCACCGGGAGGGCGAAGTAGAAGGCGAGGAAACCGATGAGTCCGAGGGCGCCCGCCCACGTCGAGACCTTCCGGGCGGTGGACTCAGGCCAACGCATGAGGGCAAAGGTCGTCACGACCATCGGAGCGAACACGATGAACAGTGCGATCCCGATCGGGCCGATCCAGGGCTTTGCCTCCGCACCGAGGCCGCCGGGCGTGAAGAAGATCCAGGCGACCTGCGCGCCGACCACCAAGGTCAGGCCCGCAACGTAGGGGAGGAGCCAGATCCGCATCGGCTGGTAGGCGAGGCGGCGCAAAGCGATGTAGGTCGTCAGACCCACGAGGACGGGTGGGATGATGAAGAACCACTTCATCGTGCCGTCCGGGATCAACGCGGCTCCGTTCGGCGTCACCCACCGCTGGGCGACGACCTCGCGGATCGAGTACAGCGAAGACGTGAAGATCGACGCGATCCCGGCGACGCCCACCGCGGATCGAATCGGCGCCTTCGCGGGCCGGGTTTCCCGGCCGCGGTCCAGGAACGGGAGGACGAGGAGAGCGATGATCGGAATGCCGCTCAGGAGGTCCCCCCAGAACGCTGCGTTGAAGACCGCCTTCAGCGGGGTGCCTCCGCCCAGCGTGAACTGGGGGAAGATGTCCGCAACTTTGAGGAGGCCCCACGAGAACAGGAGGTACCAGTCGGGGACGATCAGTTCCGACAACTGAGGACTCCGAGCGGGTCCGAGGAACGGCGTCACGAAGGCGGACAGGAAGAACATGATAGCGGTGAGCAGGAAGATCGTGACGAGGTCCCGCGTCGCCTCTTGCGGGAACAGCGGGATGCCGGGCTGGTGGTCCGCCCGTTGCGGCCCGTACTGCCGCGGGAATCCCGGCCGGCCTTCGAGGATTTTCTCCTTGACTCGCTCGATTTCCATGGTCCACCTCAGTGGGGCTCCGCGACCCCTTGCAACCACACGAGGCCCATGTGCAGGACCATGAGCCCGATCACGACCAGGGGTAGGATGAAGACGTGCAACCAATAGAACCGCAGGATGTACACGCCGGACAGGGTGTTGATGTCCCCGAACAAGAGGCGTGCGAGCTGGTCCCCGATCACGGGTGAGGCCCGGCTCATGTTGATCCCGATGTTCGCGGCGCCTTCGCTCAGGTTGTTCGCGGGCAGCAGGTATCCGGAGTAACCGAAGGCCAAGGTGAGCAGGAGCAGGACGACGCCCAGGAGCCAGTTCAGCTCCCGCGGCTTCTTGTAGGCGCCCGTGAAATAGACGCGGCACATGTGGAGGAAGACGGCCGCGATCATGATGTGGGCGGCCCAGTGGTGCATCCCGCGGATGATGAAGCCGAACGGGATGTCGTTCATGATGATGAGCATGGAACGCCAGGCGGGGTTCGTCAGGTCACCCGACGCGCTGATCTCGAGACGGCCGTCGGGGACGTAGAAGAAGCCGAGCAAGATGCCCGTGATCGTGAGGACGATGAACGCGACGAACGAGATGCCGCCGAGGCAGTAGAGCGGATACCAGTACCAGATCGTCTTGAGTTCGTATTTCTCGGCATGGCTCCGCGGCAGCTGTCGCTGGTCCGTCTCGACGACGACCCGCGTGAGGTCCGCATAGGGCACCGTCGGGAAGCGGGACTTGATCCAGCCGAAGATCGTGCGCCCCGTATCCTTCCGGATGTCCCCCGTGGTCGACGTGGCTTCACCTCAACAGTAGACGAACCAGCCGAAGTCCTTGGTCCCGTCCGGGGCCAGGGGCGCTCCTCCGACGAGGGTCGACCCTTGCGCCTTCACCGGGATCACTGCGAGGGCGCGAGGGGCCGGCCCATGGACCCGTTCCGCTCCGACGTAAGACGCCCCGCTCGGATGGACGTTCACGACGAGGAGCATCGGATCGTATTGGGATCCGTGGCAGACGCAGTACACCGGGTCCTCTTGAAACTGGACGTAGGTCGGTGGGGATGCGCCATAGGCGCTGTAGTCCCTCCCCGGCGGGGGGTTGTTGACGACGTGCCAGCCGGGGTAGCAGCACAGATGCACGCAACGGTCGAACAGGACCACGATCCGGGTCCCGCCGTTCGCCGCGTCGAGCGCGGGATCGTCGAAATACAGCTTGAACGCTGGGTCGCTCGCCTGCAACCTCTTGAAGTCATCCGGCACCTGGTCGGCCGGCGGCTCCGTGAAGAACTGGCTCTCGCGCTTGATGCGTATGATCATGCAGGGGTAGCCGGTCCCTGGAACGTACGTCGTATCCTGGAACAGGCCTCGCCACACGCCCGTGGCCCCTTGCCACTGCTGGAAGTCCGACACCTTGACGGGCGTTCCCGCCTTCGTGTTCCACCATTGCGGCGTCGGGAACTTCGTATATTGAATCGTGTCCCGGACTTCGCCGGTCATCTTGTACGGAGGAGGCAGGATCTGGCCCGCCACGAGGCCGCCGAGGCCGGCGAGGGAGGCGACGGTCGCGGCTCCGACGCCGAGCTGGACCCACTCTCGTCGGGTCATCCCCTTTTCCTTCTCTTCTTTCTCCCAGCTCATCGCAGGTGCCTCATCGGAACGCCCGGGTCAAGACGATCTTCGGGCGTCGAATCTTATGAATCAACTCGTCCGGCATGAACTCTTTGCGATAGATGTCCAGGGCGACCGTCAGGAGGAGGAAGACCATGCCGAGAAAGACGGCCATGTAGGTGTCCGCCTGGCCGTCCTCGAATCCGGACAGCACCTGCAGCGCAATGATGACCGACAGGATGCTGAACCACACCACGCCGACCACGAGGCCTCCGAGGGCGAGGGAGGCGATCGCACTCCGCCGCGGTGCGTCGGTCCGGATGATCTCGGTCATGGCAATCCCCTTCGGACGTGTTCGCGATGGTCCCTGAAGTGTCGACTCGAGGACTTGATCAAGAAGTAGCTGATGATCGTCCAGAGGAGCGTCGCCGCGATGCCGATGATCCCGATCCAGTAGGCCCGCAACAGGATCCCCTTTTCCGGGGGCGTACCGGTGGTCAGAGCACCCGCCAAGGCGATGCTGCCTACCATGCCCGTCCCGCGGTGCGGGATACAGTAGAACACGATGCCGCCGCCCGCGGCGGGTTCCGGTCGGAACTGGGTCCCGTTGTACGCGATGAGTGTCATCGACACGACCGTGAAGTTCAACGTCGCATTCAGTCCCGGGCTCACGAGTCCCGTGTTGATCTTGATCGTGCCGTTCACGTCGGCGATCGTGAACGAATGCTGCATCGTGTCGTTGTTGTGGAACGTCACGATCAATTGAATCGGGACCTCGGTAACCAGGATTAGGTTCCGCGCAAATTGCTGCTTGTTCCCGACCGTCTCACCGATCACCGTGAAGCTGTACGTGGGCGGAGCAACCGTCTGCGCGGAGACCCGCGTGACGAAAGATGGGGAGGCAGCGACGACGAATAAACACGCCACCATGATGAGCGCGAAGCTTCTCATCCCACGACCTTCTGGCTGCCGCTCCCATCTGGAGATTGCCGGACAAGCGCGAAAATGAACGTTTCCTATTTATACGTTGTGCAGTTGTGCATTTCCTCCTTAGAAATCAGCTGAAATGGACTTATCGCACGGGCCTCACAAACGCGCATCGAGTTGCATATTCTGGTATCTATAAAAGAATCCAGATGAAAATGAATCGCGTCTCTGACCATCCTACAGATCTATGGCGCGGCGACCGTACGAAAACCTTTTAAAAGAAGCCCAGTTCTCCCGCACCGTTCCCATATGAGCAAAGCGGAAACGCTCCTGAGAATCAAGGAAGCGGAAGCTCAAAATCGGACAACGAGGGAGGCCGCGGAACGGGAGCGGGAGTTGACCTCGCGCGAGGCGCGCCGGGCCGCGCTCGATTTGGTGGAGACGTTCCGCGAGCAAGCGGAGGCTCGCTACCGCGACATCTTGGCCGCCGCGGAGGCCGGCGTCGCATCCGAACGCGACAAGATGCTCGCCGTGGCCCGCGAGGAGGCGGCTCGAATCTCGGCTCGCGGCAAGGCGAACGTCGACAAGGCCGTTGAACTCGTCCTCACTCGTTTTCGAGGTGCCCTGCGTGCTTAGCCCCGAACGGATGGCGCGCGCCCTGATTGTCGGACCGCGGGAGAAGCTCGAGTCTGTCATCGGCACCCTGCACGACATGAAGTTGATACATCTAGTCGATCACGAAGGCGAGGACGACACGTTCGGGATCGGAAAGCCGCTGCCACCCGCAGCCGAACTGTCGGATAGCCTCTTGAAGCTCCGATCGATCGCGAACATTCTGGCAGTGAAAGCGCCTCCGAAGGAGATCGAAGCCGTCCGCCTCGATCAGCTCCGGGAAAGGATCCTCTCCCTCGAACTCGGCATCACGGACGAGGACGCGGCCCGGAAGAAAGCGGAGTCCCTGCTCGGCGACTTGGACCGCCGAATCGAAGAACTGGAGCCATTCGCTGCACTCGGTTTGCCTCTCAGTGCGTACCGGGGGTATGAGACAGTTGCGGTGGTCGTGGGTCGAGTCGCGAGGGAGATCTCCGAGGTCGACCTGGGCGATGTTCCCGCGGAAATCTTCCAGGCATCTGGGATCGTCGCGGTCTTCACGACGAAAGACTCCCTGGACCGCCTCCTACACGTGCTCGGCCAATTCGGCTTCGCCCAAATCGACATCCCGGCGGGCGAAGCGGATCCCAAAGAACTGCTCGATGCCGCCCTCGCCGACCGCGAGAAGTGGAGGACACGGCTCGAAGAGTTTCGCGGTCGCCTGGAGACATTGCGCGAGAAATACGCCGCTTTCGTGGTCGCCGCGGAGGAGCTGCTCGAGGTCGAGGTCGACAAGGCGGAGGCCCCCCTGCGGTTCGCAGTGAGCGATCACACGTTCGTGATCGACGGCTGGGTGCCCGAAAAGCGATTCCACGCCATTGCTTTCCCGTTGGAAGCGGAGGGCATGTACGTCGAATCCGAACACTCGCAAGCCGAACATGAAGAACCGGACCCCCCGGTCCTCCTCCGAAACCCCAAACCTGTGAAACCCTTCGAGTTCCTGATCCATCTCTATTCGACGCCGAGCTACCGCGAGCTGGATCCCACGCTGTTCCTCTTCATCGCGGCTCCCTTCTTTTTCGGTTTCATGGTCGGCGACGTCGGGTACGGCGCGCTGTTCATGGCTCTTGGGGCCTTCGCCATCGCCAAGCTGAAACCCACGTCCATCTGGTTCCGCCTCTTCTTTGTGACGGCGGTCGGGGGACTCTGGTCCGTCTTGCTGGGCCTCCTCGTGTTCGGCGAAGCTTTCGGTTTGCCTTTCCATCCCGCGCCGGGCCATCTTGAGGAGTTGAGTTGGGAACGGTTCGGCATCTTCGTCCCGATGCAGGCCGTCATCCACAAGGCGTTCGGGATCGGCGACATGATCTACCTGTCCATCCTCTTTGCAGCGTTTCACCTAGGATTTGGGTATGTCTTCGGCTTCGTGAACGAAATGAGGCACAACAAGAAGTATGCCCTCGCCAAGCTCGGTTGGCTCGCCTGCCTGTTCGGGTTGTTCACGCTACTCACTTTCTCCCTGGCCATCCGTCCGAGTCCGAATAGGATCGCCCTCTGGGTCTGGGACACACCTCTTGGTTGGTTCCCTCGCGCGATCCAGTCCGAGCTCAGCGCCTTCGTCGGATTGAAGATCCCTCTTGCATCGCTGATCTTAATCTTCGGGGCCTTCCTCGGCCTGACCGAGTCCATCATCGCTCCGATTGAGATCGCGAGCCTCCTCGCGAACGTCATGTCGTACGCGCGGCTCGCCGGAATCGGAATCGGGAAGGCCGCTATCGCGGCCGCCTTCAACGCCGCGATCCTGGAGGGTTTCGTCCTTTCCGGCCAGATCGTCCTCATCATCGTGGGGATTGTCTTCCTCGTTTTGGCCCAAGTGCTCGTCTTCTTCCTCGGCTGGATTTCTGCCGGGATTCAGGCCCTGCGTCTGAACTACGTGGAGGCCTTCCTCAAATTTTACAAGGGCAACGGGACTCCGTTCCGTCCCTTCGGTGCGCGAGGGACGCAGGAGGTATAGAGACATGGCAGACCCACTGGCTGCGATGGCCGCAGCATTGAGCATAGCAGGGACAGGAATTGCGACCGCATGGGCCCAAAAGGTCGTCGGTGGCGCGACCGTAGGGGCGATGGCCGAAAAGCCCGAGCTGTTCGGGCGGGGCTTGGTCCTCATGGCCCTCCCCGAGACGATCGTCGTCTTCGGCCTCGTGCTCGGACTCCAACTGCTCTCCAAAGTGGCGGGTCCCTGACGCGATCGACATGGGCCTCGAAACGGTGATCGAGGACGTCCTCTCTCGAGGACGCTCGGAGGCCGAGGAGATCCGCCGCGCGACCGCCGCAGAGCGAGAGCGGATTCTCCAGGACGCGCGTGCCGAAGGAGCGAAGCTGCTCGCGCAACGGGAGCAGGAGGCGAAGGGCGCCGCGGAGCGAGCGCGGATCCAGGCCCTGGCCCGTGCGGAACTGGAGAGCAAGAAGATCGTCCTGTCCGCGCAGAAGGAACTCCTCGATCAGGTCTACGCCGCGGTCCTGGACAAGCTGTCCCACCTCGCTGAGAGCGAGGGCCTGGTCCAGTCCCTCCTTCGGGCGCACGAAGAGGGGTGGCGGAACGGGAAGGTATACTGCAACGCGCACGACGCGGATGGGGTGCGATCGATCGTGGGCAAGAGTTTCGCCGGGACGATCGACTGCGTCGGGGGAGTCGTGATCGATAGCGCGGACGGAACCCGCCGGATCGACCTTCGGTTCGAGACCATCCTCGCGGATATCTGGCGGGACTCAATCAAGGAGGTCGCGGAGGTCTTATGGCCGCCCCAGTGACGTCCACGCTCTCGTCCGAATTCGCTCGATACTGGCGGCGCGTGACTCGCTGGATCCCGATAGAGAGCGGGAACTATCCGTACGTCACCGCGCGCGTCCGGGCGAAGAAGGCGGCGCTCCTCTTGCCGGACGTATACGAACGGATGCTCCAGATGGAAATCCCACAGATCGCCCGCGTCCTGAGCGAAGGGGCCTACAAGGCGGAGATCCTGGCGCTCGCAACGAAGGCGTCCGGAGTCGACCTGATCGAGCTCGCGACGAGTCGGAACCTCGCGGCCGTGTACACGCAGATCATCGAGTTCTCCGAGGGCGAGCTACGACAGATGATCGGTTGGTACCTGGACCGGTTCGACGTGCAGAATGTGAAGACGATCGTCCGCGGCAAGGTCTTCGGCGCATCCTCCGCGGAGATTTTGGAAGACATCGTCGCCGCGGGGAGCATGCGGGAATCCTTCCTCCAGGGCCTCATCGATCTCCCTACCCTGGACGAGGTGTTCGACAAGCTCGATGGGACGATCCATGCTCAGGCCTTGCAAGCACTTGGCAAGAAGCCGTCCGAGGTCCAGCGGTGGAACGAGTGGGAAGACCTCGTCACGAAACTGTATTACGAGAACCTCCTCGCCGTCGTCCCCGAGCGGACGGAGGGCACCCGGCTCATGCGGGAATTCATCCGCCGCGAGATCGATATCGTGAATCTGAAAACCCTTCTGCGGCTGTGGGCCTCGAAGGCCACCGTGTCCTACGACGCCTTCGTCGGAGGAGGCCTCGAGATTCTGAAGGCGGAGCTCGTCGAGATGGTGTCGTTGGACGTGAACGGCCTCGCGGCCCGGCTCCGCGACTACGCGCTCACGGAGGACCTTTCCACCCGGCTCAAAGACCTCCAGGCCCTCGGCGTGGGGCAGTTGGTCCGATCGGTTGAGAAACTCCATCTCTTGGAGGCGGGTCGGTACGCCCACGTGTACCCGCTCTCCGTCCTCGTCATCCTCGATTACATTGTGCGGAAGGACCGCGAGGTCCAGAACCTGCGGATCATCGCCCGGGGGAAGGAGAGCGGATTGTCCTCGGAAGTCATCCGAGAACTCCTGGTGATCTGAGATGGAACTCGCCGCTGTCGGCCGGGACGAATTCGTCCAGGGATTCAAGCTCGCCGGGGTCCGCAAGACCTTCAGCGTGGCCCGAGACCAGTTGGAAGCGCAGGTCGCGAAAGTCCTGGAGGACGCGAACGTCGGGATCCTGATCCTCAGCGCGGACGACATGGGCGCCCTAAGCCACAGCTTGCGACACCGACTCGAGACCACCCCGCGACCCGTGGTCATCGCGGTCGGGAAACGGGAGGAAGAGGACCTGCGGGAGAAAATCAAGCGGGCAATCGGCGTCGACCTGTACAAGTGATTCGAGCACGGAGCACGGAACATGGCGGTGAAGCAGAGGGAGAAGCGCGTCGCGGGGAAAGGGACCGGCGAGATCTTCCGGGTCGCGGGACCCGTCGTCACGGCGACGGGGCTCCGCCCGCGGATGTACGACGTCCAGTTCGTGGGAGAGGAGCAGCTCCTCGGAGAGGTCATCCAGATCATGGGGGACAAGACGGTCATCCAGGTGTACGAGGACACGAGCGGCGTGAAACCGGGCGAAGCGGTCCTGGACACCGGCGCTCCCCTCGTCGTCGAACTAGGCCCGGGACTCCTCGGCAGCATCTATGACGGGGTCCAGCGCCCGCTGCCGATCCTCCAGAAGGTGATGGGCGATTTCATCCTGCGTGGGGTCAAGTCTCCCGGCCTGACGAGGGAGAAATCGTGGAGGTTCAATCCGAGGGTGAAACAGTGCCAGGCGGTCGCCCCGGGAGAGGTCGTGGGGACCGTGCAGGAAGCGAAGAACGTCGAGCATCGGATCATGGTCCCGCCGAACTTCCGCGGCGGGAAGGTCGCCCAACTTAAGGAGGGGACGTTCAAGGTCGACGAGGTTGTCGTCCAGTTGGACAACGGAGAGCAGGTGAAGCTCGTCCAGACGTGGCCCGTCCGGAAAGCCCGTCCGGTCCGAGAGCGGCTCATGCCGACGATCCCCCTGGTCACAGGCCAACGCGTCCTTGATTTCCTCTTCCCGATCGCGAAGGGTGGGACCGCGGCAATTCCGGGAGGCTTCGGGACCGGAAAATGCGTCACCGGCGACACATTCGTGCACACGGTGGAGGGAGGCCGACATCGCATCAAAGACCTTTTCACGATGGCGAAAGGCATCGTGACGCGGAACCCGAACGAAACTACGATTCACCTTTCGGAGCCGATCGAGGTCTTTTCGCTCGAGGGCCAACGAGTGACCACGCGGATGGCGACCCACCTCTACCGCGGCCTAACCGAGGGATTGGTCTCAATCCGGACCAAGAATCGCAGGCACCTAAGCGTCACCCCGGTCCACAAACTCTTCCGAGTCAGAGATCGTATCGAAGAGGTTCCCGCGATGCTGCTTAGGCCTGGAGACTCGATCGCAATCCCCGACGTTACTGAAGGGTTGGCTTCCGACCGGATCGTGGAGGCCTCCTATCATCCTGGAGCCTCCCTAGTTTACGATCTGACTGTCCCAGGATCACACAATTTCCTCGGGGGCAATCTGCCCACATTCCTCCACAATACTGTGACCGAACAACAGCTTTCGAAATGGTGTGACGCGCAGGTCGTCATCTACATCGGTTGCGGGGAGCGAGGGAACGAGATGACGGAAGTCCTGTCCACATTCCCCAAGCTGATCGATCCGTACACCGGAGCGCCCCTGATGGAGCGCATGTCCCTGATTGCGAACACGAGCAACATGCCTGTCGCCGCGCGAGAAGCCTCCGTATACACGGGCATGACGCTCGCGGAGTACTACCGGGACATGGGGTACAACGTGGCGCTGATGGCGGACTCAACGTCACGCTGGGCGGAGGCGATGCGAGAGATTTCGAGTCGCCTCGAAGAGATGCCGGGCGAGGAAGGCTTTCCGGCCTACCTGTCCGCGAGGCTGAGCGAATTCTACGAACGGGCGGGAAGGGCGAAGACCCTCAGCGGCCTCGAAGGCTCCGTCAGCGTCGTCGGTGCCGTCTCCCCGAGCGGCGGGGACTTCTCGGAGCCGGTGACACAAGGAACCCTGCGCATCGTGAAGGTGTTCTGGGCCCTAGACACGGCCTTGCGGGCGCGACGTCACTTCCCCGCCATCAACTGGCTTCAGTCGTACAGCTTGTACACACAGATCCTGGAGGACTGGTTCCGGAAGAACGTGAACGAGGAGTGGCCCCGACTCCGATCATGGACTCAGCGGACCCTCCAGGAGGAGGCCGAACTCGAGGAGATCGTCCGACTCGTCGGAGCGGACGCGTTACCACCGGACCAGCAGCTCACCCTGGAGGTCGCGCGGATGATCCGGGAGATTTTCCTCCAACAGAACGCCTACCATGCCGTGGACACGTTCTGCCCGCCGGAACGGCAGTTCAAACTAATCAGCGCGATCAAGAAGTATTCCGACCTCGGACAGAAGGCGGTGAAACTCGACGTCCCGACGAAAGACGTTGCGTCGCTGAAATCCCGCGAACTGCTCACACGCGTGAAGTACGAGTCGGAGTTCGACAAGGAGCTCACGAACACGCTCACCCAGATGGACGAGGAATTCAAGCGGCTGGGAGCGACCTGAGATGCCGACGGAATACCGGACGATTACGGAGATCGCGGGACCGCTCATCTTCGTCGAGAAGACGGAGTGGGTCGGGTACGGTGAGCTGGTCGAGGTCGGTCTCCCGGACGGCACGCGCAAGCGCGGGCAGGTCCTCGATTCGTCGAAGGACATCGTCGTCGTCCAGGTGTTCGAAGGGACCGCGGGCATCGATCGACAGTCGACAGTGAAGTTCCTCGGAGAGACGATCAAACTGAACGTGTCCCGCGACATGCTCGGCCGAATCCTGAGCGGGGCCGGCGAGCCCATCGACGGCGGCCCTCCGATCGTGCCAGAGAAACGGGTCGAGATCACGGGATCCGCGATCAACCCCTATTCGCGGGAGCATCCGGCCGAGTTCATCCAGACAGGGATCTCCACGATTGACGGGCTGAACACGCTCGTCCGTGGCCAGAAGCTCCCCTTGTTCTCGGGCGCCGGTCTTCCGCACAACGAGGTCGCGCTCCAGATCGCGCGGCAGGCGAAGGTCCTCGGCAGCCAGGAACCGTTCGGAGTCGTGTTCGCCGCCATGGGCATCACGCATGAGGAGGCCCGGGTGTTCATGGACGACTTCGAGAGGACCGGTGCCCTCCGACGGGCGGTCCTCTTCCTGAACCTCGCGGACGACCCGGCCGTGGAGCGCCTCATCACCCCGCGGATGGCCCTCACGGCGGCCGAGTATCTCGCCTACGAGGTCGGGATGCACATCCTCGTCATCCTCACGGACATGACGAACTACGCCGAGGCCTTGCGACAGATCGGGGCGGCAAGGGAGGAAGTGCCTGGGCGTCGCGGGTATCCGGGCTATACATACACGGACTTGGCAACGATGTACGAGCGCGCCGGTCGCATCCATGGAAGGAAGGGCAGCATCACGCAAATCCCGATCATGTCGATCCCGGACGACGATTGGACCCACCCGATCGCGGACCTGACCGGGTACATCACGGAAGGCCAGATCGCGATCGCCCGCGACCTGCACCGCAAGGGGATCTACCCGCCGGTGGACCCGCTTCCGTCCCTGTCGCGGCTGATGGACGCCGGGATCGGCAAGGACAGGACCCGCGAGGACCACAAGCAGGTCGCGGACCAGCTCTATGCCGCGTACGCGGAAGGAAAGGACGTCCGCGGCCTCGTCGCCATCGTCGGGAAGGAAGCGCTCTCGGACCGCGACCGCAAGATGCTCGAGTTCGCGGACCGGTTCGAGCAGGAGTTCATTCGACAGGGCTCCGAGGAAGACCGGACGATCGAGCAGACGCTCGAGATCGGATGGAAGCTCCTCGCCACGCTCGACGAGGCGTGGCTCACGAAGGTCGATCGCAAGACGCTGGAGAAGTACCACCCGGCCCACCGTCCCGCGCCCCCGGGAACAGAACGGAAGGTGCCCGCATAGATGGTCCTGGTCCAGTACAAACCCACCCGGTCGGTCCTCCTCCAGTTGCGGCGCACCCGTCGGACCGCAGAACGAGGACACAAGCTCCTGAAACTGAAACAGGACGCGTTGATCGTCGAGTTCTTCCGCGTCCTTGAACGGGCGAAAGCCGTCCGATCGAATCTGGTCGAAAAATACAAGGTCGCGGAGGCGCGGATCGCGATCGCGCGCGCGATCGAAGGGTCCATCGGGGTCAAGTCAGCCGCATTCGCCCTCACCGAGGCTCCGTCGCTCGAGCTGAAGACAAAGAACGTAATGGGCATCATCGTCCCGAAGATCAACGCGAAGGCGGTCCGAAAGCGGATCGACGAACGAGGGTACGGGATCATCGGGACCAGTCCTCGCATCGATGAAGCTGCCGAAGCATACGAGAACCTCGTCGAGGACGTGATCACGGCGGCGGAAATCGAAACGACGATGCGTCGTCTCATCGAGGAGATCGAGAAGGTGAAGCGGCGTGTGAACGCGCTGGAGTACCGCGTGATCCCGGAGCTCAAGGCCACCGAGGCGTTCATCCGGCAACGCCTCGAAGAGATGGAACGTGACAACTTCATGCGCTTGAAACGGTTCAAATCGACATGATCGGCCGTCTCGCCGCCCGCTGGGACAATCCGACGAACCGCGCGCGCTTGTTGAGATGGCTCTGGGCGATTTCGACCGGTTTCACGCTCTTTGGGTTCGGAGTGATTGCCTACCGGATTTTCTTCCCGCGGTGATCAGGCCGCTCGCCCGTTGATCCGGCGCGGAGGCCGGAACCGGAACCGGGACACGAAGCGCCCGGTGAACGCCTTGAGGTCCTGGAGGTCCTCCCGATCGCCGGACCACTTCGCAAAGACGTCCCCGAAATTCGCTTCGAGGCTCGTCATGAAGCGTTTGAGGTTCTTTCCCGCCCGGCGCGGGACCCGACCCGAATAGACGGCGACCAGATACGCGTGAGGGCCCCGCTCCACCATCGTGGTCTTCCCTCCGATCTCGAATCGCGTGAGCTCCCCATTCTCCTCCGGATCTGAGTCCTTCAGGAACGCGAGGATGGCGGTGAGCATGCCGGACAGAATGTCCTCATCCCGGTCCGCCCGCATGCGCCGCGTGTTGTGCATCAGGAGCCGACCGTCCTTCGAAATCAGGAAGACGTCGTCAACGACCGACGTCCGTCGAATGCCGAACCGGTAGCCGGAGTAGCCGACGGCACCGAGCGTGAGGATCGCCAGCCAATACGGAGCGTACCCGATCAGCACATCAATCCAAGTCGCCGAGGCGAGCACGTGAACGGACACGACGGCCGAGCGGCTCGTCCCGAGGAACCTGACATTCACGATGTGGTCGCCCGGCTCGCCCGCCTTGTAGGTCCCGTCGATCCCGATCTGTCCTCGCGTGTCGTTCGTGTTCCAATCGAAACGGCTGGGTTCTTTGGACACGAGATGAGATCCGGCGTCGAGCGCCAACGCGGTGAACTTCACGACGCCACCGGAGGGCAGCACAATCCGCGCCGGCCAACCGAGCCATCGCAATTCGACGCGGACGATCGGACCCAGGTATTCGTACACGAGATCGACGCGCTCGAGGGTCGGCGTCACGAATCCGTCTGCGGTCCCGAGGGTGGCACGCCATGAGATCGTCGTCGAGTTGGAGTCCGATACGTTCCCGTCCGCGGCGACGGGCTTCCAGTATGTTCCGTCTCCGATCTCGAACGAAAGGGCCGTGCCCACCGGTATCCGGGACCTCACCTGCAGCTTCCGCCAATGGAGAAAGGTGCCCGCCTCCGCCGTGGGAATATTGAACGCGGCGGAGGTCACGGATCCGCCGGCCGAATGATGTCGAGCCTCCAGCGCCATGCCGCGGAGGACGGGAGAGACGCTCGCGTTGACCGTCATCAGGTCCACACGAACTTGGAAGAACGCAGCGGGCGGCAGTCCGGCCGGTTGGGATCCCGTCGTGGCCCAGACCTGCCACGGACTCCATGTGGGGCTCCCAGGACTCGAGTCGTTCCCGGTGCGGAGGGCGGCCCGCACCGTAGCGGGACCGGACGCGTCGAAGGCCCACGTCACCCGGAGGAATTCGGACGCAGCACCCATCGCGATGGCGCCGGAGAGATACGTCCCGTTGTGTCGATTCGGGAATAAAAGGGATACATCGTCCGCGCGGACCTCGACGGACGAGCTGCTCGTGTTGTCCATGATGACGCGGATCCCGACACTCACGTTGTAGAGACCCGGCAGCGCGGTCGTCGCAGAGAAATCCAGGAGGGACGTCCGCCAGGTCATTCCCGACGACATCGGAAACGTCTTCACCGCAGAACCCGATGGGCCGTTGACGTCCACGACCCCGTCCACACGGACGACCCCGGTCGCGCTTGGCGTGGACCAGTTCACCCGAAGGACGGCACTACCCATCGCGGGAGTGGTGGCGTTCGTTTTGACGACCGTTTGACGGACTCGAGCGGTCTCGTCGAATTGCTTTGCATTCCCGGTTCGCAGGTCGTCGAAGTACACGGTTCCCGAAGGGATGTTCTGGCCCATGACCCTCACCGTGAGCGATATGAGGCTCCCCCTCCACGGTCCGAGTTCGCTCAGATCGACCGCGATTTCCTGCCACCCGGGGACGAGAGCGCGTGCAGTGGAGCCTCGGAGCGACGTTCCGACCGTCGCCGTGATGTTGAACGTCAGCGGGAGGCTGGGATTCATCGGCAGGACCCAGATCACCATGCGATCGGAACCGGACCAGTTCACCACCGTCTGGTGCTGCACTCCGGCCCATGCTCCGGGACCGGGTCCCAGCGTGAAGTTGAGTCCGAGCATGCCCGTTCCCTCGTGCGGCCCGGTCGTGTTCGTCCACGGGATCCCATTGACGCCCGCCCAGGTCCCCGGATTCGCGTCCAGGCTGTCCCATTGCGCCTCCGTCTTCGGCGAGTTGTGCCGAAACACAGCGTTCTTCGCACTGGTGTTCCAGGCCGCCGTCACGTTCCGGGACGCGCTCGTCTCAAAGGTCCAGGGTGTGCCGGAGACGAAGTCCCCGTCGACCACGTGGTTCGTGGAATCGGCCCGCAACGAGATGCCCGCCGGATCCGCGGCCAAGCTGGAGTCGAAACTGCCGTTCGCGGCGAACTGGCCGGGTCGGTCCCACGAGAGATTCTGGGCTTTCCAGGGGAGCGTCGCATTGCCACTTTCGAGGTCCACGCCTTGCAGGTCGAGCCCGGCGCTCGTGCCCATCGTCCATGTGACGGTCCGAGAGGCGTCGACGTTCTCCGTCTGGGTCGGCAGATCGCCGCGGACCGGCGGCGCTAGGAACACGAGGAGGAGGTTGACTGCCAGTAACGCGCATAGACCGATCGCACCGAAACGGTACGCTCGGGTGGGCCTCGTCGCGAACATGGCCATCCCGCCCCATTGTCCCCTGCTCCCGGCCCAGGACCCCTCCTTTCTACCCGCATCGCAGGCGAAGGCTCAGGGACCGCGGCGATGACCGAGTCAATACTTAATGATATCGAAAACACATGGTGTGCAAGAGGTTACTCACACGCTCGATTCGACCCATGTCTACGTCGCGTGGAGTTGGTGCTCGACGACGAGCGCGCCGAGTCGGGCGAACGCCGTTTCGACTTGGTCCCCGGTCTTCGCGGACGTGAGAAAGAACTCGGCACCGTAGGCCTTCGCGAACTCCGCCACGTCCCGTTCCCGGAATCGGGCGTTCGAGGCCAGGTCCGCCTTGTTCACGGCGATGAGGATCGGGACCTTGCCGACGACCTGCTCTACGCTGTCGATCCAGTCGTCGAGGTCGTCCAAGGTCCGGCGGCGCGTGAGGTCGGCGACCGCGAGGATGCCGTTCGCGCCGTAGAAGTACGCGTCCTTGAGGAGCTCGTGGAACCCTTTCTCGCCCATGATGTCCCAGATCATCAGGTCCACCTGAACGCTCTGGGCCAGGTCCGGCATCGAGATGTGGACCTCCTTCTTCGACACCCGTGTCCCGATCGTCGTGACGTACTGCTCGTCGAACATGTTCATGACAAACCGCCGGACGAGGGAGGTCTTGCCGACGGCCTTCTCGCCGACGAGGCAAATCTTCGACTTGAGACGTTTCATCGCCAAGCGATGTCCCCGCTCCGTGGCGCCTCCGCACTCCGGCGGCGGCTACTTAACGCTTCTCGCCTCGTTCTCGCCGGCGGGCGTCAGCTCGCGACGGAGAGGCCCTCTCGCTTGAGGACCATCGTCCCGAGTCGCTGGAACAGGAGCTCCACGTTCTCCCCCGTCTTCGCGGAGGTGTAGAAGAACGGCGCTTCGAAGGCCCGCGTGGCCTCCCCGATCTCCTTGTCGCCGTACAGGATCATGACCTCGTCCTTCAGGTCAATCTTGTTGATCGCGTACACGACCGGGATCTCGCCGACGACCTTGAAGACGCCCTGGACCCAGTCGTCGAGCTCCTTCAACGTCGAATAGCGCGTGAGGTCGGCGACCGCGAGCACGCCCTTGGCCCCGTGGAAGAACGCCTCCTTCAGGAGGTCTCGGAATCCTTTCTCGCCCATGATGTCCCAGATCGTGATGTCCATCTGGATCCGCTTGCGGTCCGGCATGTCGAAGACGATCTCGCGCTTCGACACCTTCGCTCCGAGCGTCGTGATGTAGCGGTCGTCGAAGTCGTCCTGGACGAACCGGCGGATGAGGGACGTCTTGCCGACCGCGGCCTCGCCGACCAAACAGACCTTCGTCTTAATCCGCTGCATCTCGGGCATGGAGGGCACGGCTCGATTCCCTCCGGGTTACTTAAAACGTCCGCCAAGAAAGTCGAACCGAGGGAACCTTTTTCCCCGCGGTCCTCTTCGGGACGGCGATGCGACTCCGCCATCGCCAGCTCCTGGCCCTGGACGTCCCGGACGTCAAAAGAGCGCGGTCTGTCGCGCAGGCGGTTCAAGGCCACGTCGATGGAATCAAGGTGAACTGGCCGCTCGTCCTCTCGGCGGGCGTCGGCATCGTGCGCGAGTTCGCGGACCTTGGCTACGTCCTGTGTGATTTCAAGATTGCGGACATCCCGAACACGAGCCGGCTCATCGTCGAGCAGGCGGTCCAAGCGAGAGCGTCCGGCGTCATCTGTCATGCCTTCGCGGGAGAGGATTCCGTCCGCGCATGCGTCGATGCGGCAGGCTCGGCTGATGTCTTCGTCGTCACGGAACTCAGCCATCCCGGAGGCCAAGAGTTCACATCGAAGTTCTCGGAGGAGTTCGCACGCATCGCGGTCCGAGCCGGGGCGGCAGGCATCATCGCGCCTGCGACCCGACCTGACCGGATCCGGTCGCTCCGGGGAATCGTCGGCGACCGTCTCATCCTGGCACCGGGGGTGGGGGCCCAGGGAGGAAAGGCTTCCGATGCGATCGCGGCGGGGGCGGACGCAGTGATCGTCGGGCGCACGATCTACGAAGCGAAGGACCCGGCGTCGGCCGCCCGCATGATAGCGGATGAGATCCGCTCCATCGCCGTGAAGTAAGGCTTTTCCCCGCTTCCGACATCGCAGGCCCACGCCACTGCACGCCGCGAATCGGGAGAGCATCCGCGCGTTCCTCGAGGAGGATGCGATCGGGAACGCAATTGTGTGGGACCGGGTGTTCGAGCAGGCGGACTACGAGGTGTACGCGGAAGGCGAACCACCTCGCGGGGTCATGGCCGTCCACCGGGCCCGCAGCTCCCGAGGTGCAAATTTCATCGCCATCGCGGCCCGCGACGCGGACGCGGCGGGCCGTCTCGGGGAGGCTGTTCCCCGCGGATTCACGATCCTGCACCTGACGGACGAGTTCCCACTCGCGGTCCTCGAGCCCCGGGCGGAAGAGTTTCGTCCTCTCTCCGCGTGGCTCTTCGAACTCCTCCCGCAAGACTTCGTCAACCATCCGGACGATCGAGTTCGTCCGCTCCACCCGGATTGGGCAGGGCGGATCGCGAAACTCTGGGAGCCGGATTGGCCCGCGGAAGCGTACGTCCGACGTCGGATCGAAGGCGGACCCACCGCGGCGATCTATGAGGGCGGTGAGCCGATCGCATGGGCGCTGACCCACACGATCACCGACCGGGTCGGGGTCATTGGCATCGTCCACGTCCTCGAGGGATACCGGCGAAAAGGGCTCGCCCGATCCGTCGTGGCCGCGGTCGTGCGAGAACTCCAAGGACTCGGGAAACGTCCGACTCTCCACGCGTACGTGGACAACGTGGCCTCCCTATCCCTGTTCCCGACGCTCGGATTCCACAAGGTCAAGCGACAGGTATGGGGCGAGGCGGTGTTCCGATGAAAATCACGCCGCTAGCCGCCGACAGCCTCGGGGCGCGGTCGATGGCGACACTCGTCGAGACGCCGGACGTGACCGTCCTCATCGACCCGAGCGTGCGCCTCGGTCCCTACCGGTACGACCTTCGTCCGCATCCAACGGAGAAGGACCGCCAGAAGGAGCTGTGGCAACGGATCCGAAGTGCCGCGAAAAGCGCGAATGTCCTGACGGTCTCTCATTACCACTACGATCACCACAACCCGGATGCGCCGTCCATCTTCCGCGGCAAGCTCGCGTTCCTGAAGGACGGGAAGTTCCACATCAATCGGAGTCAGCGGGAGCGCGCGGGCGCGTTCGTCCGGGCGCTGAAGAAGTATCCGAAGGAAATCCAAGTCGCCGATGGAAATCAGATGGATTTCGGTGGAACGGAACTTCTGTTTTCGCCGGCTCTGCCGCATGGTTACAATGATGAACTCGGTTATGTCGTCATGACGCGAATCGCTCAGGGGAACGAAGTGTTCGTCCACACCGCGGACGTACTCGGCCCTCCATTGAAGGAGCACCTTTCCTTCCTGATCGACGCGCAGCCTACCGTCCTCTACGTGGACGGTCCGATGACCCACATGCCGGACCATTATCCCGCAGAGCATACGAAACGGTCCCTGTCCCATCTGCTTCGGATCTTGCGAACCACGAATGTGCGCACGCTGATCTTGGACCACCACATTCTCCGCGACCGCGAGTGGCGCACGCGGATGGATCCCGTTTTCCGGGCCGGAAAAGAACACGACGTCGGGGTCCTCACGGCCGCCGAATTCGCAGGCAAGCCGGTCGAACAGCTCGAGGCGAATCGCGACCGGTTGTATGGATTCGATATGAGCCCGAAAGGGATAAGTGGAACCGGTCCATCGGAGGGAGGCGATGGCGAAGGAGCACCACTGCCCGAATGACGGGGCCCAGCCTTGCAACGCGTCGGGCGGCATCATCCACGTCTGCCCGCTCTGCTACGCGCGGTGGGAGGAAGTGATCCCGGAGGACAAACCCGCCCCGCCGACTCCGGCTCCAAAGCCCGCGGCCCCTCCGACCCCGGCACCTCCGGCTTCAGCGCCCGCGACCGCTCCCGCCGCCTCGTGACCATGTTCCCTCCTTCGTCTTCGGCGCCGCGCGAGGAGGCGGGACTCGGAGCGACGCTCGCCGAGGTCCGGCGGGAGATCGCGTGTCGTGTGTGCCAAGGAGACATCAAACGCTGTCGGCTCGCGATCTGTCCGTACTTGGACCGTGTCCGAGCTTGGTTCACCGAACGCCGCGACCTCCAGACGAAGAATCTTTTCGGCGCCTCGCCGCCGAGCGCCTTCGTCGGGTCGTGGGGCTACCCGAAGGTCCTCGTCGGACCGCTCGTCCCTCCTGTTCGGGACGAGGACACATCGATCCTGGACGCATCCGAATCCTGGTTGTCGTACGACCTCGCCGAAATCCTGCGGTTCCGCCTCTCCCTCGTCCGCGGGAAGGCACCGCGGCGGGTCGCGGAGGCCCGGACGCCCGATTCAATCCTCTCGACGGTCCAGGAGGCCGCGATGGCCTCGAAGCCGATCGACACGGAGATGTGGTTCACGAGGAAGCCCACCCTGGTGAGTCCCTTCTCGGCCCGCGCGCCGCCCAGTGGCCCGAGCGCCGACCTCACGAAGGTCGACCTGACCTCGAACCCGTCCGTCCCACGGCGCGTGGACGACCTCGTCTCCGACACGGACCTGGGAGCGGGCGAGGCCGTCACGGACCTGTACGACCACGGGATCACGCAGAGCCAGATCACGCGAGTCTTCTCCGTCGGACTCCTGGGCACGAAGGATCGACGCCGTCTCGTCCCGACCGAGTGGTCCATCACGGCCGTCGACGACATCCTGGCGAAAGGGCTCGTCGACGAGGTCCGCGGATTTCCGTGGATCCCGGAGTTCGAGGTGACGAACGCGAGCGGGCTCGCGAACAACGTCGCGATCTTGCTCTTCCCCCAGGCTTTCATGTTCGAGGGCCTCGAGGCCTGGAACTTGGAAGCGAATCCGACGCCGGCCCACGATCACGAATTCGCGGGAGGCCGGACGACGTACCCGGACCAGATCGCGGGCGCATACCACGCGACCCGCCTTCCGGTCCTCGAGCACCTCGCGGCCCGTCGAAGGCAGGCGGGTGCGATCGTCTTCATGGAGGTCTACGAGGACTGGGTGCCGCTCGGGGTCTGGCGGTACCGCGAGCTCGCGCGGGCCGCCCTCGCCAAGAAGCCATCCCGATTCGAGGACTTCGAATCGGCCGAGGCGGAGATCGGCCGACGTCTTCGCCTCCCGCTCGCCAACTGGTGGCGGGCCAGCGTCCTCCGGGCCTACCTGCGGAGCCAACGCCGGATCACGTCGTACGCGTGAGACGTCCGCTTCGAATGCGCTGGGGATACGATTTCATACCTCTAAGTAGAGGTACGAACTGCGACGAGGCCCGTCCGGAAACACGGGCTCCGCCGCAGGGGACGGCGACGGCAATCTTCTTGAGGCCCCCTCTCGTCTCCGCTCGCGTGGATCCTGGACAGAAAGACCTCGTCGAGCTCAAGGCCCGGTACGAGGACCTGGGCAAGGCTCGGGCCCTTCTCGCGGGAGCGGAACATGTGGCCACCGCTCGCCAGGTCGACACGTACTTCAGCCTGGGGGAACGGCGCTTCAAGCTCCGATCGATCGAGGGAGCGAGGGAGGGTCAGCTCGTCTACTACGAGCGGCCCGACGTCGGCGGCGTGAAGGAGAGTCGGGTCCTCCTCGCATCGATCCCGGACGCACCGGCGGTCCGCGAGATCCTGGCCCGCGTCCTCCCGGTGAAGGCCGAGGTCCGCAAGACCCGAGAGATCTACCGGTTCCAAGGAGTCCAGGTGCACCTCGACACCGTGCGGGGACTCGGGAAGTTCATCGAGTTCGAGAAGGTCCTCGCCGGGGAGTCCGACCGGGAGGCGGGCCGGAAACAGTTGGAGTCCTTGCGGGCCTATTTCCAGATCCCCGACGACGACCTCATGGCCTCGTCGTATAGCGATCTCCTCGCCTCGGGCTGAGGACTACTCGATCTCGAACGCCCGCACTTTCTCGTTGCGCCGAAGCCCTTCGAGCAAGTTGTCGACGTCCCCCGGCTTGACCCGCACCTGGGCCGTCACGGTCACCAGGTGGGCCTCCTTGTCGATCCGCACCTTTTCGAATTCGGCCGTGCCCGCGGGCAAGAGGGCGTCGAGCTCCTCCACGCGGATCGGGTTCGCGACCGTCAGATGGACGACCTTCGCATGGGACCCGAACCCTTTGCTCTCCAGATACCGGTCCGTGAGCACGACGGCCCACACGATTCCGTAGTTCACGAAGGCGAGGTAGTACAGGCCCGCCCCGGCGGCCACGCCCAGGGCCGCCATCGCCCAGACGAGGGCCGCGGTCGTGAAGCCGAAGACCCGGTCGTTCGAACGGATCAGGGCGCCCGCGCCGAGGAATCCGATTCCGGTGATCACGCCCCCGAGGAGCGGGAGCGGATTCTGGCCCTCCAGTTCGACGGAGAGGATCGCCAGAGCGCAGGCGCCGGTCGAGACGAAGACAAACGTGCCGAACCCGACAGGCTTCCGCCGAAGTTGCCTCTCGAGTCCGATTCCGAACGCGAGAAGGAACACGATGACCAAACGAACTACGGCTTCGGCAGGCTCGACCATTCGAGTACGATCCCATCCCGTCGGCTCGTTCCGGTGACGTCCAACACGGCCCGGGGTCTATTTTTCAGTTTTGTCAGAGGCCCCTCGCACGGTGCCGGCGCGACGGGCGCTCCCACGACCTCGACCGGGCCCAATACTCGGACTTTAAGGATGACGGGAGGCATCGATCGTCGGAAGTTCGACGAGTGAGCGGGAAGCAGGGAGCCCTCGGATCGCGCTCTCCTGGACGATTTGGGCGTGGATGAAGTCCCGCGGGTCCCTCGGCGCGGTCGGCGAAGCGGCGAACACCGGCTGCTTCCCTTTGTTCAAGAGATCCCGGTAATAGGGCATCCACGCGGACAGGAGTTCGCGCGGGTTGACGAAACTCTGCGTCGCATAGTACTGGTACCAGGCGCACTGAATGTCGCACGCGGCCATCCGCTGACGGCGCTCGCGGGCATCCGGGGACTCGAGGTACGTCATCAGGTCCGAGTCGATCAAGTTGATCGTCTTCTCTTCGAGGACCCGACAGGGATACCAGAGGAATCCGTCCGCATCGACGATGATGGAGGAGGTGTCGCAGCCGTGGTCCCACGTGATCCGATTGAAGTATCCGTCGGGCGAGATGATGACCCCGGGATACTTCTTCTTCATCTCCAGTCCGACGCGGGACATGGACCAGAGGTCCGGCAGGTGGTCCTTCGTGTTCTTCAGGTGGACGGCGCACATGACGACCGCCTTGACGCCGGCGTCGTGGCACCGCCGGATCTTCTCCTCCAGCGCGCCGACGTCGTTCTTCGTCACGACGATCTGGACCGTGACGATGGAGCCCCATTTCGTGTACTCCTCGAGCTCGTCGTACATGTCCAGGTTCTTGTGTCCCTCGTCGATCGAAATATGCAGGAAGTCGATGTACTTCCCGTACTCCGCCATGGGATAGCGCTGCTGCATGTCCCTTTCCGACGTCGTGAACAGGAGGTACCACGGCTTCTCGTACTGGTACTTCAACAGCTCGAGGATGTCGTCCCGGACGAGTGGGTCGCCGCCCTCGAAGGAACAGACGATCACGGAGGAGCGGGCGAGGTTGTCGAGGACCGCCTTCACGTCTTCCGTCGGCATGTCGATCCACTTGTTCTTCACATGCCAGCAGTTGCAGAACGAACAGGTGAAGTTGCAGCGCCGGGTGAGCTTGAAGGAACAGTAGAAGGGGTAGATGGCTTCCTTCGCCATCTTGTTCCGGAGGATCATCCCGGCGACGTCGAGGAACCGCTTCTTCGGGATCTTCCTCATGGGTGGACCGCCCCACCATCCGCCTCGTTGGGATAATCCTTTCTCACCGCCGTTCGAACATGTCCGCGCAGGCCCACGAACGCTGCGAGGAGGAGACAGGCTCCCCCGAACAGGACGGTCGGCGCGTACAGGGCGTACTCGAGCGGTTCCGGGAGAGCCACGACCGTGAGCGAATAGACGATCGGAGGCATTCGGAAGAACATCACGAGGAGGGGGAGAAACAGGAGCGCCACCCCGAGCGCCCGACGGGGATCCCCTCCCTGGTCCGCGTACTCGTCCAAGGACGCCATCGCGGCGAACGAGACCGCGGAGAACAAGGCCAGGAGAGCGAGAAGCGTCACGAGAGTCCCCTGAAGCATCAGGATGACTCCGCTCAGGGCTGCGGCAGCCGCGAGCCCTCCCACCTGTGCGGTCCGAGCAGGGACCTTCGGCAGGGTCCTGCGAACCAGGATCCCGAGCGTCGGGCCAAGGACCAGGAGGGCCCCAGCCACCGCGGTGAGGGCATCCCCTTGGAGTCCGAGACGCCGCGAGAAGGAATAGTAGAATGCGACGGAGAGGCCGGAGAGAGAGAGGGCGACGAGAAAGCCCGGCACGATCACTTTCCTCCGCCCCTTTGGCTCATCGACGACGGGCGGACCTCGTGCCATGAACGCGGAGGCGACCTGAAGGATCGCAAGGATAGCGAAGGTCGGAAGGTCGAAACCTCCGAGGAATCCGATGGCGGTGCCCATTCCGACGCCCGCCATCACATCGGCGGAGCTCGCCGAGCGACGAGAAAGGAACGTGTCGAGGGCGAGGAGCGCCCCGATCATCGCGAGAGGAAACGCAGCCGTCGTTCGAATCGCGAGGGCCGAGAGGACCAAGAAGACGACGGCCGCGGCAACCGGAGCCCGGTGCGGATAGGCCGCGTCGATCAGGTGACGGAGGGGACGATGGGCCCCCGAAACCAGAATCCCTAGGAGTATCGTAGGGTAGGTCCAGAAGTTCTCACTGAGCGCTTCACGGAGCGTGAAGACGAGAATCGCCACTCCGGTGGCGACGAAGACCAACGCCTCCGGCCGGACTTTCCTTGGAGGTCCCGACTCCGGTGTGCGCGAACGTGACGCCAAGAAGGCAACAAGTCCCGCGAGCAGGAGGACCCCGATGGACAGGAGGAGGGCTTCCGTCTCTGCGATTCCGCGGAGTTCCTCGAGGCCCAGAAACGCGGCGTCGGCCGCGCGGCCCGAATCGCCCGCCGCGAGGAACGCGTCCGCATCGCGGAGTCGGATCCGGACCGATGCCAAGGTCGTCGCAAAGAGGAAGGACTCGAGAGGATTCGCCTCGACCGACCGCAAGCGGTCCTTTGCCGTCCGAAGAAAGTCCTGGCGCATGAGACCGAAGAATTGGTCGGGGAGGACGACCTGAAGACGACCACCGAGTCGGGCGGAGAGGGCGTCGACCAGGTTTCGTCCGTCTTGCAGATCGAATCGGAACGTGTAGATCGTCAGCCAAAGGAACTGCGGACCTGAATCCGACGGCACCGTCGCGGCCTCGAGTTTCCCGAGGACGTTCTCCTGGGTCGTCCAGAAGTGGGTGGAGCGGACGATCGGGGCGACCGCTTCGTCGCCGGCCTGGACCCAACTGTCCCGGGTCCGCGGCTGATCGTCATAGTCCAAGACGATTCCGTTTGGATGCAACCCGTCGACATACGTCGCCAGGCTCCCGGATGAGTATGGGATCTCCGAAGCAGCGAACGCGTTCAGGAGCCACACCACGTCCATGTCCGACGCGTCGAGGTACCGTTTCGAGAATGTGACGAAGGAGGAGAGATCCTGAGCGGTCGCATAGTCGGGATACAGGTAGCCCGCCCCGCTCGGCGCGGCAATGAACTGGTCGAGGGGCGTGGCGCTGTCGTAATACGAATCGAGAACCGGCGGCGCGAGTTCGACCAAGAGGGGATTCAGGCTCCACGCAAACGGGATTGTCCCCCGGACCGGCTCGGACCAAAGTTCCTGCATCCGCCCGGCCGCGAAGTCGACATTGTCTCCGTCCGGCACCGCGAGGACCACGTACGTCTTATCTTCCAGCGGCAAGGGTGCAGCCCCCGAGGAGGCCTGACGCCGAGTCTCGTTCCGTCCCAACGCCGTCAGGACAGAGAGATTCGGAACGTCCTGCACCCCGACAACGAACTTGCCCTCTCCCGAGGCGAGTTGGACGAAGGAATTCTCCTCCGTCAACGTGGGGCTGCGGAACCAACCGAGGATCGGAATGCCGCGGGGCGTCGCGTGCAAGATCCGTCGCGTCGCCGCGGCCTCGAACGGCGTGGCGAGGGCCCCTTGCGGGAAGTAGAAGACGAACGTGCGCGTGGCAACCAGATAGTCCCGGATGGCCCAGCGGTCCGGCGGCAAGATCGCCAAAAGCGTGGTCGCGCTCGACGGATATAAATCCCGGAGGGCGCGGTCGAACGCGGCGATCGCATCGAGGGAGGCCCAGTCGCTCGATGCGTAGTCGAACAGGACCGGCAGGCGCGTTCGCGCATGGAGCCAGGCCACCAAATCGGAGCCCACGAGGATTTCGTTCTGCTGGGCCGCGATCATCGTCGTGATATCGATCGATTCGGGCCGCGTCGAATCAAAGACCGCGATTCCATTGGATCGATTCGCATAGGCGTCAATCGCACCGACCAGTGTCATCGGCGCACTCGACACGTTGTATCGAGACGAGAGGAAGGACAGCGTTCGGGATGTGTTCCCGGCGACCTTTGGGCCACCGAGGTAGAGTTCGACTTGTTCGCGATTCACGATGCCTTGGAGGGACGTCATGAGAAGTCGCGTCGAGAGGTTCGCATCCGGGTCCAGGGTGACGACGTGCAAAATCGGCCCCATCCGGAATTGGGGAAAAGGGCTCACGGTCGGAGGCATCCGTGGCTGATTGATCGAGGTCGGCGACGGAAGGACCCAGAGGACATTGGCCACGAGGACGAGGAAGAAGAGTCCCGCCAAGACGACGGATGCGAGGCGGACCGCGCGTCGGGTCCCGTCGCGTCTCAGGGCCATGGACGCTCCCTACCAGCGGGCGGTGGCGTGCCCGTCGACGGGGGACCGGGAGGCCCGGCTATAGCCTTTCCCGCGGTCATGCCACAACGCGAACCGCATCCACCGATGCCGCAAGGTTTTTCCCGATCCGCTCGGTCCCGCCGGAGGCAAGGGAGGCCGAATCCTGAAAGCCATTCGAAGTCATACGCGAGGAGGACCCGAGACGCTGGTCTACGAAGACGGTCCCGAGCCACGGATCGCGGCGGGGGAGGCCCTCGTTCGGGTTCATGCGGCCGCCATCACGCCGACCGAGCTCACCTGGAACTCCACGTGGACCGATGCGAACGGCAAGGACCGCCGACCGATTGTGCCGAGCTTTGAGGTCTCCGGAATCGTGGAGCGAGTCGGGGCCGGTGTTACCGATATGAAGCGGGGCGAACTCGTCTACGGCCTGTTGAACTTCTGGCGTGACGGTGCCGCGGCCGAACTCGTGGCGGCTCGGGCCGCCGACTTGGCCCCCAAGCCGCGATCCCTCGACCACGTTCACGCGGCCGCGGTGCCGCTATCCGGCCTCACGGCGTGGCAGGCGTTGTTCGACCACGCGGGCGTGGCCGCAGGCGATCGCGTCCTCATCCACGGCGCCGCGGGCGGGGTCGGCACCTTCGCGGTCCAATTCGCGCACACGCGCGGAGCCCACGTCATCGGGACCGCCTCGAAACGGAATGTCGCGTTCCTGGAGGAACTCGGTGCCGACGAGGTGGTGGATTATTCCTCGGCTCGTTTTGGGGATCGGCTCCGACGCGTGGACGCGGTCATCGACACGGTCGGAGGCGACACCCTCGATCGATCCTGGGGCGTGTTGCGTCCGGGCGGCGTCCTCGTCACGATCGCCGGCGACGCTCCGGAAGCGATCGCTGCGAAATACGGCGTTCGCGGTGTTTCCATGTTGGTGCAGCCGGACCGCGCCCAGCTCGTTGAGATCGCGGGACTCATCGACGCCGGCCGCGTTCGCCCGGTCGTTGACGCGGTGTTTCCGCTCCCTCGGGCCCGCGAGGCGTTTGAACGCGGTCTTCCGGGTCACACTCGCGGCAAACTGGTACTGCAAGTCGTTCCTCCATCCGATGCGGTCGGTCGATCGTCATGAAGGACCAGACACGAAAGGCCGAGGAATTCCGGGAACTCCACCGAGGCAAGAAACTCCTCATCCTTCCCAACGCCTGGGACGTGCCAAGTGCCCGCGTCTTCGAGGACGGAGGTTTTCCCGCGATTGCCACCTCGAGCGCGGGAATCATGGTCTCCCTCGGTTACCCGGACGGTGAGGTCATCGAACGCAAGGAATTCGTGTCGGCCACCCAGAGGATCGCCCGCGCGTTGTCGGTGCCGTTGAGCGCGGACATCGTCAGCGGGTTCGGGGCGACGCCGCGCGAGGTCGTGACCATGGTGAAGAGCGTCCTCCAAGCTGGCGCGGTCGGGATCAACATCGAAGACCTCGATCATTCAGCGGGGGCGCTCGCGCCGCTCAAGGAGCAACTGGAGAAACTGAAGGCCCTCCGAGCGCTCCGGGATTCCCAGTCGGTCCCCTTCGTGATCAACGCGCGCACGGACGCGCTCCGTCACGCGAAGGGAGATGATCAGGCCCGGCTCGAAGAAGCCATCCGGAGGGGGATCGCCTACCGAGACGCCGGGGCCGATTGCGTCTACCCGATGGGCCTGACCGACGCGACGTCGATCGCGACTTTCGTCAGTGCGTTGGATTTCCCGGTGAACGTCATGGTCCGTCCGGGTCTCCCTACGGTAGCAGAACTCGAGCGGTTGGGCGTGAAGCGACTCAGCCTCGGACCGAGCGCTTCCTATGCCGCCCTCGGGCTCCTTCGACGCGCTTCCCGCGAGCTGCTCGAGCGCGGGACGTACTCGACATTGCTTGACGGGGCCATCACCTTCGACGAGTTGAATCGCCTTGCCCTGCCCAAACGATGACGTCATGGGCGGATGAATGGACCCGGAGGAGAGGAGCGTAGGATAGTGTTATGACGTACGACCAACTTCGGCAAATTCGGACCGAACGAAGGATGCCGGTCCATGACTTCGATGAGGGGAGGAGGATGGCCGCCACGGCACCGACTCGCGGGACCAAGATGAAAGCGATCGTCCGTCACAAGTACGGAACATCGGACGTTCTGGGACTGGAGGACGTCGACGTCCCGGGGCTCGAGGACGACCGCGCGCTCGTGCGGGTTCACGCGGCTTCCGTCAATGCGCTGGACTGGCACCTGTTGAGGGGCCTGCCGTACCTCGTCCGCTTGTCCGAAGGGCTGCGCAGACCCAAGAGGAGCTCCATGGGCGTCGACGTGGCCGGACGCGTGGAGGCCGTTGGCAAGAACGTGACTCAATTCCGGCCTGGTGATGCGGTGTTCGGCGCGCGCGACGGCGCCTTCGCCGAGTACGTGGCCGCGAAGGAGGAGAAGTTGGTCCTGAAGCCCGCGAACGTCTCGTTCGAGCAAGCCGCGGCCGTGCCCGTCGCCGGATGCACCGCCCTCCAGGCGCTCCGCGATAAGGGACATGTTCAACCGGGGCAGAAGGTCCTGATCAACGGGGCCGCGGGAGGCGTGGGCACGTTCGCCGTCCAGCTGGCCAAGGCGTTCGGGGCCGACGTGACGGCCACGACCAGCCCGAGGAACGTGGACCTGATCCGATCGATCGGCGCAGACCGCGTTATCGATTACACCCGAGAGGACTTCACGAAGGGCGGGCAGCGGTTCGATCTCATCCTCGACATCGGCGGGAAGCGTTCCTTGTTCGCGTGCAGGCGCGCCCTTACCCGGACGGGGACGTACGTCATTGTCGGAGGACCCAGCGGTCGTTGGATCCGACCCATGGATCGCGCCCTCGGAGCGGCAATCCTATCGCGGTTCGTGCGTCAGAGGCTCCTGTTCTTCATCGCGAAGCTCCCTAAAGAGGACCTGATTCTCCTGAAGGATCTCCTGGAAGCCGGGAAGGTCACACCGGTCATCGACCGAACGTACCCACTGAGCGAAACGCCCGCGGCCATCCGCTATCTCGAAGAGGGACACGCGCGAGGAAAGGTTGTCATCACGATGTGAGCCGCGGTCCGCGGTCGGCCTTGTCTATGGGACTCCCCGATGGTGAGACTCAGTCAATTTTGTTGGACCCGATCTAGGGCGTTCGAAGAAGGCGGGTGGCACGAGTTGGATTGGTTCAATCTCTAGAACGCGAGCGCTCGGGTCTCGGGCAGTGCAAGCCCAAGCGCGGCAGCGCCAAAGAACCCGAATGATACGAGGTCGGTAAGCATCGCGGAGTCCCAAAGGGTCGACAACGCACCAATGACGACCGCCCCGGTGGCACTGGCCACTCCCGTGAAGAGGAAGACGTTCATGGTAACCCGGGCGAGCACCGTCGGCTCGAACCGGCCTTGGACGTAGGTCCACGTCGCCTGAACCCTCGCGGTGTTGGTCGCCCCAACGGCAAACCAAACCACCAAGCTCAACGAGAGGGAAGCAACCGCGACCTCGGCTCCCAAGAGGGCGACTCCCATCACGAAGATCGCGCCCATGACAACGGGTCCAATGTAGCCCCTCGGATTGAGTCGACCGAGGAGAAGGCCCATGATGAGTCCGCCGAGAAGGTAGGCGACGTACAACCCTGCGTACGTTGCCTGGGACGCCGCGAAGAACCTCCCCACGTACAAGGTCATCAAGAGCGTTGGTGCCGTGACGAAGAATCCTACGACGAACTGCTGCGGGGAGAGGTGACGCAGCGGTCTTCCTTGTTCGCCCCGGAAGTGCGCCCAACCCTCTCGGAATCCACTCCACCAAGTCTGCCTGACGATGTTGGGCGTCGGAATGGAGAGTGGAATCGCCACGACGGTAGCCACCGCGAGAAGGGCCGCTAGGAGGTAGGATCCTCCGACGACGCCGAATAGTGCGATGGCCACTCCCCCGGCGAAGTACATCGCGATGTTGACCCCTCCGCCGATGGCACTCCCCAGGCCCGAGATCACGAAGAGGTTGTCCTTTCCGAACAACAGGCGCGTTGTGGTTTCGTCTGCCGCTTCCGTGAAATCCCAGAGGACGGAGAGGAGGACAACGATTGCTACGAGGATTGGTATGGTCAGCACGCCGCCTGCATAGGTCAACGCGAGGACCAAGGCCAGGGCCGTCTGCACGGGGTAGCAGAGAACGAACACCCACCTTTTGTCATAGAGACGGTCGACTAGCGGACTGATGAGAAAGGTCAACGTGAACACGAGCGTTTGAACTCCGATCACGACGCCGGACAGGAAGATGCCGCCGGAGAGCCGGTAGGTCAGCCAGAGGATCGTCCCAACGTAGAGGGTGTAGCTGACGTTGGATAACGTCCCCCTAGCTTGGAACAGCAAGAAGGTGCGGTTCCGAAACAGTTCCCGAGGACCCAGCTTTGGCGCAGCGGATCCCGTTGACACTGGCTCCCCGACCGGCCTCTCAAGAGGAACGGGCATGCAATTGACTGCGAACCGGGGATGGACTCTCCGGTGAGCATGAATGGCTGGTTTGACCTGATTAACCAGCCGGTTGACAAAGTAGGGAAAGTCTCCGGCCGCATCGGGTCAATCGGCTCCCGGCTGAATTTGTTATCTCTATTCGAGTCGCACCTATCATGCCAGTCTGAGCCGTTGCCTCAGCCGCCCTCATTTATCCTCCTCAGGAGGGCCGGATAAGCTGGTCCCCCTACTTTGTTTGACAAGCTTAATAGCTGTGACATCGGGTAGCGCAACTCGTTGAGTGAAACGGTCATCACGACGTCCTTGGAATGTGCAAGGCGTCTGGCGGTGACGAAGCAGCATCTTGCGGGCAAGGTGCCGACAGGTCCCGCAACCGAAATGATCGTTTCCGTGATTCGCGACCTCGGCTTCGTCCAATGGGACCCAGTCGACGTGGTCGCGCCGTCACACCTTATCACCCTTTGGAGCCGGGTCGGCAAGTTTCGGATGTCGGACCTGGATCGACTACTGTGGGACGACAAGAAACTCTTCGAACATTGGTCCCATGCGGCTTCGATCGTCCTCACGGAAGACTATCCGCTCTTCTATTCGTTGATGAAAAGGTATCCGGAATCCCTCTCCAAGTCATGGGGAGGATGGAAGGCGAGAGCCAGAAAGTGGCTGGCGGAGAACAAGGGATTGCGGAAGAAAATACTGAATGAGCTGGGGAAGGGACCGCTCCGTCTGAGCGAATTTGAAGATCATGCCCGAGGCAAGAGAAGTGCCGACGGATGGACCTCGGGAAGCGATGTCTCCACGGCGCTCTTCCACATGCAGATGAGCGGAGACGTGATGGTCGTGGGCCATGAGGGAAGGCAGAACATCTGGGGACTTTCCGAGACGTTTCTCCCGAGTTGGGTGGCGAGAAATGAGCTACCGGAACAGGAAGTCGAGCGGGAGGGTGCGGAAAGGACGATTCGAGCGCTCGGAACGGCTTCCCCTTCCGAGATAAACCGCTATTTTCTGCGGGGCCGTTATCTGGACCTGAAGAAGGCTCTGGAACGCCTGGAAGAGGAATCGATAATCCATCGGATTCGCATCACAGGGATTAGTGGCGAACGATACGTCCACGATCGGGACGTCCGCCTACTTGAATCGATGAACTCGGACGCGTGGCGACCACGCATGTCGCTGTTGGCTCCCTTCGACAATCTGCTTGCCGTCAGAGAGGGAACGAGTCGACTGTTCGGATTCGACTATGTCCACGAGAACTTCCTGCCGAAAAACAAACGAAAATTCGGGACCTACGTGCTCCCCATCCTATGGGGGGACCGGTTCATCGGCCGGGTTGACCCGAAGATGGACAGGGAGAACGAAAGGCTCGTAATCAATTCGATCCATGCAGAGCCGGGCGCGCCCAGGGACAAGGCGGTGGCGTTGAAGATTCGGGAGACGATCGAGAATCTCGCCGAATTTCTTGGGGCCAAGGAAGTCGAATACATGGCCCGCGTCCCAAAGCCCTGGAGGAATTCTCTCCGCTGAGTCGCACTCGAAATTGACAACGCGGGGTCGCCTAAGGCAGCCATGTCTATGGAGGAACTGCCCCGGCCAGTAAATGGTCTTATAGCATGCGTCCATTCGCGCATCCAACAGGTTATGTTGAGAGCATGAGCGACCGGATCACAGCGCGGCGGTTCCACGAGTCTGAAGGCGTCGAGGATTGGCGTGTGGTGGGCGAAGGAGCGTGCGCGTACTTCCGCACCGGGTCGTTCGCGGCGGGCACCCGGCTCGTGAAGGCAATCAGCGAGCTGGCCGGCCTCGATGACCACCACCCGGATGTCGACCTGCGGCACGACGGCGTGATCGTGCGGCTGATCACGGTCGCGCCCGACTACTACGGACTGAGCGAGCGTGACCTCGAACTGGCCCGAAAGATCTCGGCGATCGCGCGCAAGCTGGGCCTCCCCGCCGACCCCGCGACAGTGCAGACGGTCCTCGTCACGATCGATGCGTTTGACATCCCCAAGGTGAAGCCGTTCTGGCGCGCCGTGCTTGGATACCAGGACCGTGAAGACAGCCCCGAAGACCTGGTCGACCCACGCGGTCGCGGAGCGGCCATCTGGTTCCAGAAGATCGAAGCGCCAGAACCCCAGGTCAACCGAATCCACCTCGACATCTGGGTGCCCCCCGAGGAGGCCCAGGCACGGATCGCCGCCGCGATCGCGGCAGGCGGCCGTCTCGTCACCGACAAGTACGCGCCCGCCTGGTGGACGCTGTCCGACCCCGAGGGCAACCTGGCCGACGTGGCCACGACGATGAGCCGCGATTGAGCGGTCTCTCCCATGAGGAAAGGTCCCTCCCGCTCGGCGTGGGCGTGAATCGCATCCGGAGGGCTGCGCAAGCGTCTTACACGAGAACGGTTTTCATCGGACGATGACCAAGAAGACCCCTGCGTACGGCGTGCGGGCGGCCAAGGGTCCGGTAGCCCGCATGTCCATCGAACGACGAGATCCAGGACCACACGACGTCGCAATCGAGATTCTCTACTGCGGCATTTGCCACAGCGACGTGCACAAGGTGAACGACGACTGGGGGACCACCCACTTTCCGGTCGTGCCGGGCCACGAGATCGTCGGCCGAGTCGTGTCCCAAGGTACCAGCGCATCCCGCTTCCGCGAGGGCGACCTCGCGGGCGTAGGCTGCATCGTCGATTCGTGCCGGGTGTGCCCGGAATGCCGCGCCGGCCACGAGATGTTCTGCGAGAAGGGCGTCACTTTCACATTCGACAGCCCCGAGCGGGATGGTAAAACTTGGACGTACGGAGGGTATTCGACGAACATGGTCGTCGACGAGCGCTACGTGCTGCGCATCCCCAAGGGACTCGACCCGGCGCGAGCCGCACCGCTCCTGTGCGCGGGCATCACCACGTATTCGCCTCTGCGGCAATTCGGGTGCAAGCGAGGCGACCGTGTAGCCGTCGTGGGCCTGGGTGGCCTCGGCCACATGGCGGTGAAATTCGCGGCTTCCATGGGTGCCGAGGTCACCGTGCTCAGCGGGTCGCGCGACAAAGAGAAAGACGCCGCTCGGCTGGGCGCCAAGGGATTCGTCGCCACGAGGGAACCGGGCGCACTCGAAGCCCATGAAGGCACGTTCGACCTCCTCGTGGATACAGTGAGCGCGCCGCACGACCTGAACAAGCAGTTGACGCTCCTCCGGAATTTCGGAACCATGGTCCTCGTGGGATTGCCTCCCGCCACCCCTCTCGACCCGTTTGCCCTCGTCCACGGTAACAAGCGCCTCGCGGGCTCCAACATCGGCGGGATTCCCGAGACGCAGGAGATGCTCGACTACTGCGGGAAGCATGGAGTCGCCGCGGACGTCGAACTCATCAAAGCGAACCAGATCAACGACGCGTATGCCCGCATGGGGCGCGGCGACGTGCGATATCGGTTCGTAATCGACGGCGCCAGCTTCGGAGCCTGAGTCGAGCCAGAGGGGTGTGAAGACGTGGACATCAAGAGAAGTGCTTCCCGATCGTCGATCGAAGGACCGGCGGAATGGTTCACCGGCAAGGTGCATGTCGAGCCGCTGTTCCAGGCAACCGCTCCGGGTCGCGCGCAAGGTGCGAACGTCACGTTCGAGCCGGGAGCCCGCTCGGCCTGGCACACCCATCCGCTGGGTCAGACGCTCATCGTGACGGCGGGTCGTGGCTTCGTGCAGAGCTGGGGAGGTCCCGTCGAAGAGATTCATGCCGGGGATGTAGTCTCCTGCCCGCCCGGAGAGAAACATTGGCACGGGGCCACGCCAGACAGCGCGTTGTCGCACCTCGCCATCCAGGAAGAACTCGACGGCAAGGTCGTGAGCTGGATGGAGAAGGTCAGCGGCGAACAATACCAACAAAAACGCCCGATTACAAGGCCGAGGCCATCCCGTACCTGAAACAGGCCTTCGTGACCCTAACGAAGAAGCTATGCGAGTGTCAAAAGAGATTGACGGAACGCAGGGAGAGCGGTCAACGCCGACCCCGTGGAACCTTGCCGGACAATGCGGATGCCGGCTCGGTTTCGGGGTCGTAATCTGCTTCAGCGAATTCGTCATCGATCTTCTGCAGTAGCCAATTCTCACGCTTTCCGTTTCCCATTCTGGTTTTCACGATCGTCCATTGTCCCCGAAGTTTCGTGCCATACAGGGCGAATCGCATGATGCCGTCGTGGAGCGCTGCCGCTGCGTCGGATCCCTCGGGTCTGACCATCTCAAATTCGCCGAAGTCCCATACGATGACTTCGCCCGCGCCGTATTCACCTTCAGGGAGGGTTTCCTCGGACAGAAGGTAGTCAAGAGGGTGGTCTTCCACGTGGACCGCGAGGCGCCTCACACGAGGATCTTTGCTCGGCCCCTTCGGCACGGCCCATGAGACGAGGACCGTGCCAATTTCCAGCCGGAAGTCATAGTGGAGATTCCTGGCCCAGTGCTTCTGGACCGCGAATCGCAGGCGCGGAGCTCCGGTCCGGGGAGGCGCTTCGGGGACAACGGGCGGGGTCATGCCGACGGACGTGAGGGGCCTTCAGGTTTCTGCGTTACTAGACTCTTTGTATTGGAACGCGAAGGGCCTCAATCTCTTCGACGTTCTGACCGCTCGGCGGGTGTCTCTTTGGTTTCTGTTTCCCGGTCGGGCCGACGGCGCCGAGAACGCCCCCTCGTCCCCGGTACTTCAATCGGTTAGAACCGAACGGGGTTCATTCGCAAGGGACTTAAGGCCCTCCTCCCTCGCGACTGCGATGCCCATCTCCATCATCGAGGCCGTCGCTGCCGTCGGCGGAGCCTCGATCGCTAGCTTCCTGCTATACCGTTTCGTGAAGTCGAGGTGGACTCCCGTCGCGATCCTGGTCACGTTCTGGACGACGGGCGTGATCGTCGGCCCGATCACGAATCGGACGTTCATCCAACTCGCAGATCTCCTCGATACGTCCGAGCTGCATCACGACCAGATCGTCGCCCTCCTGGGGGTCCTCGGCATCGTCGGCGCGGTGTGGGCTGAACTCCGCAGACGGCGAGCAACGCGTCTGAAGGGAACGGTTACGTAGGCCTGAGTCGGACGAGGGCAGGTGGCCGCGAACGTCCGCCCCGTCGGGAGCGAGGACCTTACTCTCTGAGCCGACCATGCCCTTAGACACGCCACAGAACCGGATCTCAGCTCACCGCTTTCTTCACAAGCGCGCCGATCCTTGCCTCTTCGGTGGCAGTCAACTCCTTCAGCGCGAAGGCGACCGGCCACATTGCGCCTTCGTCAAGGTTCGCCGCGTCGCTGAAACCGAGCGTCGCGTACCTCGTCTTGAACTTCTGCGCGGGTTGGAAGAAGCAGACGACCTCGCCGTCCTTGGCATACGCGGGCATCCCGTACCAGGTCCTCGGCGAGAGGACTGGCCCGCTCGCTTTGATGATCGCATGGAGCCGCTTGCCCATGGCGCGATCCGGTTCCCGCATCTCGGCGATCTTCGCGAGCACAGCGCTTTCCCCGTCCGCCTTGTCCGCGCGCGGGCCGCGGTCCGCGGACGCCTTCATCTCTTGAACATGGTCCTTCATCGCGGCCCGTTCCTCGTCCGTGAATCCCTTGAACTTCTTGCTGGTCGCGGTGGTGCTCTTGGCGGACTTCTGGGTCTCCTTGTTTGGGCTCATAGAAAACCTCCTTGAATATGATCGAGTGTCATTGCGGCAAAGTTTTCACTCGGTATTAAGGGTACCCATTACTGGGAGAGCGAGGCCAGGGGCCTGCGGTCCGCGAAATGGTTATATCATGCAAGTTGTTGCAAATCCCTCGAGGAGGACACATGTGATGTCTCACAGAAAGGTCGTTCTGGTCACGGGCGCATCGTCCGGTTTTGGTGAGGCCATCGCAGGACTTCTCGCCAAGAGGGACTTGGAGGTGTTCGGAACTTCCCGGCATCCGTTGGCAAACGGATCCGTGCCCGGTGTCTCAATGGGTCCGTTGGATGTACGCATGGACGAGTCCGTACGTGCTTGCGTGGACACAATCCTAGACCGGACGGGCCGCTTGGACATTCTCGTGAACAACGCGGGATATGTTCAGGGAGGGGCTATCGAAGAGGTGACACTAGAGCAAGCGAAGGCGCAGTTCGAGACGAACTTCTTCGGCGCGGTTCGGATGGTCAAGGCAGTCCTTCCGACGATGCGGAAGCAGGGGAGCGGGCGGATCATCAACATCAGCTCGGTCGCCGGATTGATCGCCGCGCCGTTCCTCGGATTCTATAACGCGAGCAAGTTCGCTCTCGAAGGATACACGGAGTCGCTGCGGCATGAGCTGAGGCCCTTTAACATTGGCGTCTCACTCGTCGAACCGGGATTCTTCAAGACGAATATCGGCCGCAATCGGCAATATGGAGCGGAACCGATCAACGACTACGACCCTTGGCGTCGTCGCGGCTTGAGTTCGATCGAACGGTTGGAGAGCCAAGGTCCGGGACCTGAGGCCGTGGCCGAGTGCGTCCTGCGGATTGTCGAAAGCAGGTCACCCGCGTTGCGGTACCGAGTGGGCACGGACGCCCGCCGTTACATCCGCCTTCGCCGGATCTTACCTGCCTCCACGTTCGAGAGGGGCGTGAGACGGGCGTTCAAACTGGACGCGAAGAGTTAGTCAGCGCGGGACGAGCACGCTCTCCCGCCGCGAAACCATCTCGTACGGGAAAACCAACCGCCTGAAGACCTTCAGGCCAGCCTTTCGCCCAGGTGGCGAAGGACCGCACCGTCTCCACCGAGGCGGTGAGTCGGGCGCTAGGGCATCGGACGACCCGTACGACGGAGCTCTACTACGGTCGCATCCGACCGCAGTCATCCCTTGCCGAGTTCGACCAGGCGTTCGCGGCACTCGTCATGTGTGTCTCGAAGTAGGCCTAATTTGCACCAGTTTTACGGAGAAGTGCTCCCGACGGGATTTGAACCCGTGTCAGAAGCTCGAGAGGCTTCTATCCTTGGCCACTAGACTACGGGAGCGCGGGGCGCGCTAAGGGTGGAACGCGCATAAAGGTTCCGAGGAGCGAAGCTTTTTCGTGCGCGCGGACCGTTGCGGACCCGTGAAGGCGGCGCTGGCTCAGCTCGACGCGACTGTCGGGGACAAGACGAAGAACCTGAAGAAGCTCGAGAGGGCCGTCGCTGCCGCGAAGGCGGACCTCCTCCTCGCGGGAGAACTGTTCCTTAGCGGTTACATGGCGCGCGATGCCTTCGCCCAACTCGCGGAACCGATCGACGGACCCGCCGTGAAGACCGTGCAGTTCATCGCCCGGGAGTACTCGACCCACGTCGTGTTCGGGATGCCGGAGCGGGAAGAGTCCACGAAGCGCCTCTTCAACTCGTCCGTCCTAGTCGCCCCCGATGGGAAGGTCGCTTCCTACCGTAAGGTGTATCTCGCGAACTTCGGGCCGTTCGAAGAGGGCTTGTACTTCGGCCGCGGGGACGGCCTGACCCTCGCCGAGACGAAACTGGGGAAGATCGGCTTGCTCATCTGCTACGACGCGTTCTTCCCGGAGTTGGCTAAGGCGTATGCTCTGCAGGGCGCGGATCTTCTCGCGATCATCAGCGCCTCCCCGGCCACCTCGAAGTCGTTCTTCGACCGAATCCTGCCCGCGCGTGCGATCGAGAACGCTCTGCCCGTCCTCTATGCGAACCTCGTTGGGACCGAGCTGAACATCGTGTTCCAAGGAGGGACGCAGGCGATCGGACCGCGGGGCGAGGACCTCGGCAAGGCCGCGGACTTTGTCGAGTCGACAGTCCTCTCGGAGGTCGACCTGCGAGATGTCAAGACCGCGCGAACGTTCCGGCCGACGTTGCGCGACACGCGAAAGGACATGTGGGAACCGGTCGCCCCTGATGTCCCGGTGCGCACCGTCTGATGGGCGACAGGGTGAAAGGATCGACCTGCTTTCGCCTACGGTCTTCGCGGCGCACGTGCCCCCTTCGCCCACTCGTCCATGATCTCTGGCAGGGATGAGCGGACCTGGATAGCCTCCGTCGAGCACCACGCCTCAAGGCTAGGCAGGATGCGCGGCTCGACCCATAGGCGGTACACGCACACCGCCCCGAGGACCGGCGGGAACAGACGGACGGCCCAAATCGTCAGGAGGAATATCCCGGCCTCGTACGAATATCCGGACGTGTGGAGCAGGGTCACGAAGCTCGCGAGCAGCGCAGCCGCTCCAATCGGTCCGAGGATGCGCTCGAACAATTCCGCCACGCGCACGACTTCGCCACGCGAGGGATTCACGACGCGAACCTCGAGCGCGTCAAGCAACCACGCGCCGGGAACGAGCGATGTGAGTAGGCCGGCGAGAAACAAGAGGATCGGGAATGCGAGCAAGCCGAACCGAAGATCCTGGACTTCCGCCGGTCCGAAGAGGTATAGGATTTCCGACATGACGAAAAGGTCGATCGCGAAGGGACCGATCGCGAGGACGACCGTGTCGCGGAAACGAACCTCCCGCGGCTTCGGCACGCGAACGTAGAAGCCACCCTTGCCGGCCACCGCCCTATGTGCGCGATACGTCGATCGGGCGACGGCCCGGACGAACGGAGGGAACGCCCAGAGGACGATCGGGACGACCGCGACCGTGATGAAGTATATCGGAAGGTCTCGCGTGGCAATCCGACGACCAACGACCGGGAACAACAGTAGAAGCAGGATGACTGCGACACCGAGGACCCAAGCAAAGCCGACGAGATGGACGCGCGTCGCATCCCGGAACATGCCGCTGCAGACCCCGCCTACCATATGCCCCTTTCGCCGCCCTCGACCTCTCGAGTCCCCGCCAACCTCGGCCATCCAAGGAGTACGAGACCCCCGCGGCTGGGGGTTCATTGCGAAGCGAGCCGCGCGAGATGGACCTCAATCGTCCGCGCGAGCACATCCCCCATCCGCCGGTATCCGTCGACATCGGGATGCAAACCGTCGGGAGAACCGCAGAGGCGGTGCGGAGCGTTCGCCGCAGCGACGGCGGCGTGTGTGTCTGCGAACGGGATGTCCAGAACCTTCGCGAACGATTCGATCCACATGTTCAGGGTGAAGATTGCCGCGGTGGCCTGCGGCGTCGCCTGATCGTAGGGCAGGACGCTGGCCGCCACCGGAACAATCGCCGAATCGAGGGCGTCGGCGTACATCACGGCGAGTTCCCGTTCCACCGCCTCTGCGTCGCCTCCGCCAAAGATGTCATTGACGCCCGCGAGGATGATCACGTAGGCTGGCTTCGCTCGGACGACATCTCGCTCGAAGCGCGCGCGGATTTCCCCCGCGGTCTGTCCGTTGATCCCCCGATTCAGGACAATCCATTCGGCGTGGGCACGCTCCATCCAATGCGCGTATTGGCTCTCCGGATTCCCCTCCCCGTTCGGCGGGGCCTCGAGCGGCGAAAGGAACGCGGGAGTTCCCGCGGTTGTGGAATCCCCGAGTCCCACAATCGTGACCCGTCGCGGGGGCATCGAACCCTCGATGGAATCCCCGGTTATCATCTTACGCGATGGGCCGGCACCGGGAGAAGAGCGAGAACCCTTTATGGCCGAGTCGGCGGTGCCCATTGGATGCCCCGCGCCGTGAAACCGAGCCGAAAAAGGGACGGACGCCTCGGTCCCCCGCAGGGGTATCCGAAGGATCCGGACAAGTACGCCGACCCGGCGAACTGGAAGTATCCGGTGCACACGCCCTTCCATGCTCGGGCTGCCCGTCGGTACTTCAACGAGCCGCGAAACCGCGTCAAGTACACGCCCGAGGAGCAAGCGTACATCGACAAGAAGATCAACGAGGCCCTCCAGCGATTCGGGGTCGCGGTGAAAATCCGCGATGGGAAAATCGAGGATGAGGCGGGGACGATCCAAGCCGACGTCCCGTTGAACAAGGACATCGACAAGATGACCTTCGAGGAACTTCTCCTCATCTTCCTCGGGACGAATCGCCTCGCGTCCGCGAAGGGGATCGACCTCTCTTCGGTTTCCGTCGACAAGGAAACGGACACCTTACTCTCTGGGCGGGTGAAGGACTACACGGTTCGAATCGATCGCCAGGAGAAGCGACTGGAACACGACTGTGTCGACTTCCGGACGAACCGCGCCGTCGGACGGCTCATGTGCAAGCACCTGGGAGCGTTCCTCATGCGACTGGATCGGCCGAAGGCGACGCGCCTCCTCCGGGAATTGTTGCGGGAACGAGACCATTGGACGTTCGAGTGAACCCAACCGATCGATAGTCGACATGCTAGGCCGGCGAGAGCCTGTTCACAGGCGGCCGAAATCGGCCTCGCGATCCTTCCTTCTTGCCTCACGATCGACCGGAGTCACGAGCGGCGCTTTGCACGAGGGACAGGCTCCGCCCGCCTCGATGCACGCCTTGCATAGCCACACCCCGCACGTGTGCCTTTCGACACCCGGTCCATGGTGGGTCTCGCACTTTGCGGCGGTCGATTCCGCGGGTTTCGCAGGGGCCTTGGGAGGCGTCGGTTTCCGGGCGTTGGCCTCGGCGTCCTCCTCACGACCGGTCTCCTCATCGTCCTCCGTTCTCTCTTTCCTCGAGGGAACGACGTGGGCTTCGGCCTTCGGTTTCTTCGCCCTCGGCTCGGGCCGGGCCTTCGTCGTGATTTTGTAGCCGCCACCCTCGAAGATCTTCAACGAGACCTCGAGCTTCTTCGCCTCGAACGGTCCCAGGTGGAGCTCCCGGGCGAGGTCGACGAGGTTCCATTCCTCCTTTGGCAGGTCCATCGCCTGACGGATGAGATCGTCGTTGTGCCACTCCGGCGTCGGCTCCAGCGGCGCGTCGCGGACCCAATCGATGTATCCCCAGATCGTCCGCGCTTCCTCCAGGTCGACGTGGGGCAGGACCGTGCTGACGTCCGTGAGGCGCAAGGACTCCAAGGTCCGCTCGTTCTCGACGTGTTGGAGGACTGCGGCGCCGACCGCCTCGTATTTCCGGAGTTCGTCCGCCTCGACCCGGTCCGGGGCGAGGGGCACGGGTTCGTTCACGTACTTGATCACCTCGTCGAGGGACTCGAGCGGGACGGAGCAGTACCGGAACACCTCGTCCCGCGTCGCGGGCCGGGAGAGATGCTTTTCGAACCGGACCACGGCCTCGGCGAAGTTCTCGATCTTCGAGACGTGGAAGCGCTCCTCCGCGGTCGCCCGTCCGTTCTGGGCCGCCTCGAAGGCGGGATCCAAAGCGAGGGCCGCGTCGAAGCACTTGAGCGCCTCCTCGAACCGTTTCAGCCGGAGGAGGGAGAGACCTTTGCTCGTCCACGTGGACTTGTCCCGCGCGTCGATCCGCAGGGCGCCGTCGTACGCCTCCACGGCGGCGTCAAAACGTCCCGCGCGATCCTCCGCAATTCCTCGTGTGTACCAGAGACCCTTGTCGATCGGCCGAATCTCCGTCGCATGGCCGAGCGCGTCCGCCGCGGCAGGGAACTGCTCGAGTTTCAGGTGGAGGAGCCCCTTACCTCTCCATGCGTCGACGGACTCCGGAGAGGCCTCCACGGCCGCATCGAAGGCTTTCAGCGCCTCACCTGTTTTCCCTAGAGCGGCGTACGCCTCGCCGGTCCAGGTGAGGGCCACTCCGTCGTTCGGATTCGCCTTCAGAGCGAACTCGAAACAGGGAATAGCTTCCGCCGTGTGATCCGTCCGCAGGAGACACAGGCCCTTTGTCCGGTGGGCTCCGTAGTCGTTCGGGTCCTTCTGGAAGACGACCGCGAGGAGGGAGAGGGCATCGTCGAAATGGGATTCGTAGGCGAGGCAGGTCGCCTTCCCGCCGAGGAAATCCAGGTTGTCGTGTTCCAGGATGAGGCCGTCCTCGAAGACCTTCAGGGCCTCCGGAATCCGGCCGACATCCAGGAGGATGTGTCCTTTCGCCGCGAGCGCGACCCGGTCTCCGGGGTTGAGGCTCAACGTGCGGTCGAAGGCCTCCAGCGCCTCCTTGAGGCGAGACAATCGGGAGAAGAGGGCCCCTCTCGCGTTCCATGTCGCGCGGTCCATCGGGTCCACGCGGGCCGCCCGGTCGAGCGCCTCGATCGCCGCGTCGGTTTTGCCGAGCCGTTCGAGGGCGACCGCCATCTCGCGCAGCGCATCGGTATCCCGGCCGTCGAGTTCGAGGAGCCGCTCGCCCGCCTCCGCCGCGGCTTTGTAGGATCCTTGGAGGGCCAGGAGGTCCCGCCGAATCCGGATGAGGTCGGACCGGTCCGGCGCAAGGGAGGTCGCCCTCGTGATCGCCGCCAGCGCCTCCTTGCCTTCTCCGACCGCGTTCGCCAGTCGGGCCCGGCGCGCCCATGCCTCCGGATCCTTGCCGTCCGCCGTCGTGAGCCGGACGCAGACCTCGAGGGATTCCTTCGTCCGGCCGAGGGCCTCGAACGCGATGCTCAGACTGCGGAGTGCGGTTCGTTCCTTCGGATCCGCGATGAGCGCGGTCTCGAAGACGGGGACCGCCTCCTGATACCGGTGGAGCTCCAGGAGGCATGCGCCCTGGTTCAGGAGGGCTTCTGACGCGGTCGGGTCCAGGACGGCGGCTTGACCATAGGCGTTCGCGGCCTCCTCGTAGCGTTTGAGGGATTGGAGGGAGTTCCCTTTCCCGACGTAGACCTTTGCCTTCTTCGCTTCCAAGGCGAGCGTCCGGTCGAACGCGCCGACGGCTTGTTCGTGACGGCCCAGGCTCTGGAGGGAAAGCCCCAGGAGGTACCAGCCCTTCGGATCCTCCGGCGCATACCGGGTCGTCCGCTCCAGGGAGTCGACGGCCTCGGCAAAGGCGTTCATCCGGTATTGGCCGCGGGCCTTGTCGAGCCAGAGGTTCGCCGAGGCCGGATCCGCCTCGAGGGCGACGTCGAAGGCCTTGACGGCGTCCTCATGACGGCCGAGGGCGAGCAGCAGGCCGGCCTTCCGAGCGGACGCTCCGGCGTCGTGGGGATCGAGCTTGAGGACCGTATCGTACGCGGCGAGGGCCTCGTCCCGCTGTCCGAGCGCTTCGTGGGCGGCCCCTTTCGCGGTCCATGTCGATCGGTCCGTTGGGTCCTTTTGCAGGATCGCGTCGCACGCCCGGAGGAGGACCTTCGGGCTCTTCGAATGAGCGAGGGCGTCCCGCTGGCCTCGGAGCGCGTCCAGGTCGTCCGGCGCGGCGACCCGGAGGCGGTCGAAGGTCGCATAGGACTCCTCCGCCTTCCCGAGGGCAAGCAAGGCGCGGCCCTTGTCCTTCAACGCCCGCGCGTGATGCGGCTGGATCGCGAGGATCGCGTCGCATGTCGCGACGAGCTCGGGCCAACGTTCGGCACCGAGGAGAAGTTGCCGTTTCGTTTCGAGGCCGTCGTAGGACGTCGGTTCCACGGTCAAGAAGGCGTCGAGGGCGGCCACGGCCTCGTCCTTCCGGTTCGTCTGGAGGAACGCATGCGCTTTCGCATAGAGAGCGCCGGAGTGGTTCGGCTCAAGGGCGATCACCTTCGACGTCTCCTGGACGACCTCATCCCATCGGGCGAGGCCACGCAACGCCTCGAGTCGGCCCGTGTGGGGTTTCAGGGACTTTGGTGAGAGCTCCACCGCGCGGTCGTACGCGTAGACGGCGTCCACATTCCGCCCGATCTTGCGGAGGAGTTCCGCGCGACCGTACCAGGCGTTCGCATCCGCGTCCCGCTGTCGCAACGCCTCGTCGTAGGACCTCAATGCTTCTTCGTTCTGGTTCGATGCGGCGAGGACGTCGCCTCGCAGGCGCCATGCGTTCGGATCGTACGGGTCGACCTGGATCACGCGGTCGAGGCAACGGAGGGCGCGCTGCGGTTCTCCAGCGCCGACGTACGTGAGGGCCTTGCCCTCCAGCGCGTCCTTTCGATCCGAATCGATGCGGAGGGCGCGATCGTACGAGGACTGGGCCTCGTCGGGCTCGTTCCTTCGGCGATGGGCATCTCCCTTCCGGACCCAGAGTTCCGCGTCCTGCGGACTCAACGCGAGGACCCGCGCATATCCATCCGTGTCATCCGGCTCCAAGGTCACGGCCTGCATGTACGCGCGGACGGCCTCGGGCGCTTGCCCGAGGGTCGCGTGGGCGTCCCCTTTCCGCTCCCACAGATCCTTGGCCTTCGGATCCACCTGGAGGGCGATCTCGTAATAGCCGAGGGCGTCCGTCGCCCGGTCCTGCGCGACGAGGATGTCCGCTTGGAGGGCGAGGGCGCTCACATTGCCGCGGTCCAGGGCCATCGCGTGGTTGGCGGCCGCTTGCCCGGATTCCAGTCGGCCGACGCGCAGGAGACCCTCGCCCACGTCGGCGAAGGCCTTCGCATAGTCTTCGAATCGGGCGGTCGGTTCCCGGACTTCGAGGAGGCTGAGGGCCTTGACGAAAGCGACCGCGGCGCGGGCCTCAGAGCCGGCATCGAGGGCCGAGACGCCGGCCTGTACGAGGTGGTTCACCCGTTCGAGCACGCGCGCTTCTCGATCGAAGAGGCCTTGGAAGAGGGCCATCCCTATCATCCCATCCCGCAGGACGCGGCCCCAGGGCGGGGCGCGTCGGACAAGTGGCCGACATGATGGGTGGACGTCTTATAGATATCGCCAAGGGCCATCGCCCCTTGGACAAAGAGTCCCCTCGCCCCGCGGGACGATTCTGAGCGTTGCGACTAAATATCCCGGACGCGATGTCGGGCAGACATTCGTCAGACGAGATGGGATCATGACGCAGAAGGGGCCCGCAAGGGCCGCGCCGACGAACCTGAGGAAGGAAACGCGAGACTGGCTGACCGAGAAGACGATCCCAACGGTCCGAGAAATCGCGCGGGATCTGGAGAATGCCGGAGAGGACGTCCGGGACCTAATCGAGGCGATCGATGAACTCGAGATGCTTCTCCGAGATGGCCCGCGGCGAAACGGGTTCGTTCGGCGTTGAGACCCGAGGGCTGAAGTGCGGGGACCGGGATTGAACCTGGTCAACAGATTGGAAGGCTGTGGCCCAGGGCTGGCGACCAATGGAGTGGCGGGCGCCGGATTTTTCGAAGGTTGGCATTCAATGGCAGCCCCGACTCGTTCCGGAGCTTACCGCTAAGTGGCGGATTGGCTGTGAAGTCCTGGCTTCGCTAGGTGATTCCGTGTCGTGCCCGCGCGCGGGTCCGTTGCTTGTCGGGAGGAGACAACCACGGCTCGCATCCTAAGAAACAGGCTAACAAACTCGGAACCTTCACGGCCCCGAATGCCATGGAACAACTGGCAGTCGAGATGCCAGCTATTGCGTACTATCCACCTTTGCCTCTCTACGCGGGCATCAGTGCCATTCTCTGCGCGGGCTTCCTATTCCTTGCGTTCAGAAAACTGCTTAGAGACAAAAAGCGGGGAAAGGCAACGCTGAGCATCACGTTGGCCGCGGTATTCGCCGTTGCGACAGCAGGGCTCGTCGTGGGTTCGTACCAACAATATGTGGTGATGAATACTTGGAGCTACGATTTTCGTTTGGAAGTTCAGCCCAACGAAACTGTACGGGAGAGCCTGATCGTCCCCATTCCGGGGGAATCCTCTCTCCTCGCAGCGCTACATCTGATTGCCGGCACGGCTAATTGGAGTTTTATCGAAACGATACATGGGCGCGGGCTTTATTTCCAATTCAACGGCTCCGCAGGCCTCGATGCTCTCTTTAGCGAGTTCGCTCCCGGGGGCGCGTATCACAATACGACCCTGACCATGATGAATTCCACTGCCCAGCCTGGCCCGCTGACGGTTTGGATTTTTTACTCCGGAGGCGGTGGGGTCACTGTCCATTTCGCATCGGGTGGTATGGTGATGCCGCAATCCGAATCGATTGCTCCCGGTTGGCGACTCCATCAGCTGCTCTTCCCACCGGTGGCATAAGGGGAATCGACGATCCTACGAGACTGCGATACCGGCGGAAGCGAGTCGCTGCCGAATGGATTCCGTCATGAAGGTACGGGCGGCTTCACCTAGTATTGAGCGGTATGGAGGAGGGCGCACAACATCCCGTCGACGCAGGCTTGATACACGACATTAGCTTCACGGCTGTCGCGCGCCGGTAGTCTAACGGTAAGACTCAGGCCTTCCAAGCCTGCGACGCGGGTTCGACTCCCGCCCGGCGCACCTTCAATCGCCTCTATGGAGGGTGGTTCGGCAGCGGCTCTAGTCCTGACTCGCTAGTGTATCCCTGGACGGCGCGACAAGCAGGGAGATTCGCTTCAATCTTTCAGCGAACACTTGCTCAAACCGCTCCGCTTCCCGGATGCCCTTTGATTTCCTCGGCGCGATGATCTTGCTCTGCCAACAACCAGCAAAAAAGAAGGGGGACCGGCGGAGTTCCGGAGACAACCGTCTCCGCCGATCTTGTGGGATGGATCGGTTAATCGTTAGCCATCGTCATCGGACACGTCGAACTCGAGCGAGCATCCGTACGATGCGTACACGTCCTGCCAGCTGTGGTCTTCTCCTGAGTATGTGTCGTTCCCCGCAGCCATCATTACCGCGCTTTGCACACTCGTCCGAAGGGGACGGGGGTATAAGGCGTGAAAGGGGGGAGAGGTGCGCGAAAGTATTCACCTGGAGCGAAACGCCATATCACCGAGTCGTCAGCCACTCGAACGCGTAGTTCGCGATGAGGGCCGCGCCAATCCCGAGCGCGAGGAAGGCGACCCCCGTCTCCCCCATCCCCGCCAGGACGACCGCGACGAGGAAGGACCCGAGGAGGAGGGCGATCAGCCGCCGTGGCGGGACCGTCTCCACGAAGATGACGAGAAACCCGAGCGCAAGGAGGAAGACGACGACTCCATACAGGCCGGCTGCCGCCAGGTCCGGGAGGGCCGCCATCTCGCGGCCGATGGCAGCGTTGGCCATAATCCTATGGCGGGCGCTCCAACACATGCCGAACGTGGACGGCTTTGCCCCTTCGGAGATCCTTCATTTCCCGCCATCCGAGCCGAGCCGTCCCGACGGCACGGACTTCGTCCTCGTGCCGCACCGCAACTTCGTCGCCGGGCCGGATCTCGCGAGCCGCGTCTCGGACTCCGACCGCGAAGATGTTGCCCACCGGGAGGAAGTCGTCGATCTCGACCCAGTAGGCGTCCTTCTTGGAAAGGACTTCGCCCCCCGTCAAGGTCAGCGAAAGCATGCCGCGCGCGGTGTGCATCGCGAGCTGCTGCCCTCCTCGGAGCACCCGGACATCGGGAAAACGGCCTCGGAACGTCGCTCCTTCGACGAGGCCCAATCCAGCGTCGCCGAACTGGAAGCGGGCGAGGTTCGACATCTCCTCCGCGAATCGGGCACCTTTCGCCACCGGCCGGACGGAACTCGCCACTTGATCCAACGTCCGGGTCAACGCGACGAGCGAATCCTCCGAGGTCGGATGGTCCTTCGTGCTGAAGAGGGCGTCGGACAGTGCCTCGTGTACGATCGGTGCTTCCGCCCCGAGGTGCGCGACCACGGCGTCGTACCGGTTCGCCGCCAGGAAGGCCGAGAGGTCTTCGATCACGATCGCGGCCTCGTCGCGGCTCCAGTCCCCCGTCACGGGGATGTCATAATCCCTCGCGGGGTGAAAGCGCTCCAACTCCCGCGGGATGAGTCCCAAGGGAGAGGTGACGATGACCTCGTGGACGACGGACGGGTTCGCAGTCGCGAGGATCGCGTCGCGGAACCGACGGTGGCTGCGGCTCGCCGAGTAGGGCTTGCGCGCGGAACAGGGGAGGAGGAGTAGGACGCGTGCGGACGGCGGCTTCCGATACCGCTCCCGTATTCGACGGCGGAAGCGGACGATCTCCGGCCGATGGAGGGATTCGTGGGAGTAGGCGAGCATCGCTCCACCCGCCACGGCCGTGTATGGTTCCACCCAGTCGTACTCGCGAAGGTCCAGATGACGGACCACCGCCGTGTTCCAGGGAGCGTTCGCGAGCCGACGTTCGACGAGCTCCCGGAGCCGGCCGTGGGCGAGGTGGTTCCGGACGAGTAGGACCTCGCGGTGGAGGGCGTGATCGTTGTGGGCCTCCAGGTCCCCTCCGGTCGTGCACGCGGGACATCCGCAGGCCGCCCGGTCCGCTTCCGACATGGGGACCACTCCATCGGAGGTGTGGAACAGGCCTCGGGCGCTGTCGAGCATCATCCGGCTCGAGTCGACCACGTCAACCCCGGCGTACACCAGAATGGAGACGTTCGAAGGGCTCGCGAGTCCCGTCACCGCGGCGACCTTCGCGGGGCCGAGAGACTCTCGCAGTCGTCGCATCGCGGCAACGAACTCGCGGGGCGACCGCTCGAACTCTGGGCCGTTCGCAAGGAACACGGCATCGGCACGGCTCGCCCTGGTGAGATCGGATTCCCCCACGAGGATCGACAACTCTCCCGCGAATCCGTCCTCGGGGACCTCGAGGTCGGCCATGGAGAGTGGCATCCCTTTCACCGGCGGAAGATCATCCGCGTGGTTCCCGATCCGCGGGGCAAAGAAACTTCCGCTCACGCGGACCTGGAACCGCGGATCCTCGCTGCGCTCCGAGACGAACAAAGCCTCCGCATAGTTCGGCGCGGGGCGCCCTGACCGATGCAGGAACAGGACGAGCGGGGTCGAAAGAGTCCGACCGGACCGAGTCCACGTTCCTCGGCGGCCCAAGCCCCCTCGGCCTTCGATCTCGAACATCGGGAGCGAAGCGGATGTCCCGGGCGACTAAAAAGCTCCCTACTCGACACCCACCGTGTTCCGCTCGATGTAGGCGAGCTCCTTCGATTCGAAGGCGCGTTCGTCCACGCTGAGGATCAGGGCGGCCCGTCGGAGAGCGATCTGCTCGTTCACGTACTCCAAGAAGTGGAGAATCCGCGCGAAGTCGTTGTTGATCATGAGGTACTCGATCCCGTCCAGCAGGATGACCGCCCGGGGCGCCTCGTTTAGGAAGTTTCCGATCAGGTTGCTCAGGCTGTTCAAATTGTGCGGATCGATGTAGTCCTTGCCCAACGTCGTCGAGAGCCACACGATGCGGATGTCTTTGTCCCCTCGCCGGCGGATCACGTGGTTCGGGTGCTGCCGGGTGATGTACAGCGGGCGCCACTCCGCGTCGATTGCCTGTTGAAAGACTGCGAGGGCCCGCTCCGGCTTCTTTTCCTTCACGAGGTAGGCCCTTCCCTCCTCGAGGTCCTTCTTCTTTCCGAAGAGCAGGTCCTTGAGAAGCTCGTCCTCCTCGAAAGCGATCAGGAGCGGCCATGGAAGCGGCCGCATGGAACCGGCTTACTATCCGGAGGTCCCATCTTATACGTATCCTATCGACTATCGACCCTGAGACTCATTTCGGTCGCGGAGCCCTCGACCACCTTGCCTCCGAGTAGTAGCGCCGCAGGATGGAATCTTTATCGGGGGAGCGCCGTTCGCCCGACACCATGGCGCCGGCCCTCGTCGGAATCATCGGAGGATCCGCCCTTGGCGACGCCTTCGATTTGGAACAGGAGCAAGCGCGGTTTCTCGTCACCCCGCACGGAGCCCCGAGCGATCCGCCGCGGGTCGGGATGCACGCGGGCGTCCAGGTGGCCTTTCTGCCGCGCCATGGGAAGGATCACCGGATTCCGCCCCACAAACTGAACCATCGCGCGAACCTCTGGGCTCTGAAGGAAATCGGAGCAACGTATGTGATCGGTACCTCGTCGACCGGATCCCTGAAGAAGGCGATCCGCCCAGGGAGCTTCGTTGTGCCCGATGACTTCGTCGGTTTCTGGGACATCCCAACGTACTATGATGATCGCGTCGTCCATTCGACGCCTTCCCTCGATGCCTCGTTGCGGGCCGCCCTCTCCGAGGCGGCGAAGGACGCAAAGGCCGTCGTCCGGGATCGAGGCGTGTACGTGCAGACAACGGGCCCGCGGCTCGAGACGCGCGCCGAGATCGCGTTTTTCAAGTCGATCGGTGACGTCGTCGGGATGACGATGGCATCCGAGGCGACCTTGGCATCGGAACTCGGGATCCCGTATGCGTCCCTCTGCACGGTCGACAACTTCGCCCACGGCATCGTCGACGAGCCGCTGACTTTCGAAACGATCCGCGAGACGCAACGGGCGAATGCCGCCCTCACTCGCACCGTGGTCGCAGGTGCGCTGGGGCGACTGCGATGAGCATCCTGATCAAGGACGTCCAGGTCGAGGGAGACGTCACCCACATCTACATCGAGGGAAATCGGATCACGGAGATCGGGAAGAAGCGCGAAGCGGACACCGTGATCGACGGCCGGGGGAAGCTCGCCCTGCCGGGCTTCGTGAACCTGCACACGCATGCCGCGATGACCTTGTTCCGTGGCTGGGCGGACGACCTCGATCTGTCGACCTGGCTCGAGACGAAGATCTGGCCCGCGGAGGCGAAGCTCCGGCCCGAAGACGTGTTCTGGGGCACGAAGCTCGCGTGCCTCGAGATGATCAAGACCGGGACGACGACCTTCAACGACATGTACTTCCACATGGACCAGGCCGCGAAGGCCGTGAAGGAGATGGGGCTGCGGGCCTTCCTCTCGGAAGGGATCGTGGACCTCAACGATCCGGAGAGGGCCGCGAAGCAACTTCGGGCCGCCGAGGACGCGAACCGTCGGATCGAGGCGTTGAAGACGGAGCGAATCACGCCCGGGTTCGGACCGCACGCGATCTACACGGTCTCGAAGGACTCCCTCCTCCGGATCCGGGAACTCGCGGACAAGAAGGGATCCTTGATCCATCTGCACCTGTCCGAGACGAAACGGGAGGTTGACGACTGCGTCGTGGAGACCGGCCTGCGGCCCGCGAAGTACCTTGACAGCATCGGCTTCCTCGGGAAGGACGTGATCGCCGCCCACGGATGTTGGCTCGATCCGGCCGAGATCGAGGTCCTCGCCCACACGGGCGCGAAGGTCGCCCATTGCCCGATCTCGAACATGAAGCTCGCGACCGGGGCGGCGATGCCCTATCCCGCGATGAAGGAGGCCGCCGTCTCGATGGGCCTCGGGACCGACGGGGCGGCGAGCAACAACAGCCTGGACATGTTCGAGACGATGAAGGCCGCGGCCCTCCTCCAGAAGTTCGCGAGCGGCGATCCGAAGGCCCTCCCCGCAATCGAAGCGTTCGAGCTCGCGAACCTGGGGGGCGCCCGGGCCCTCGGGATCGACGCCGGGATCATCGGAGTCGACCGCCTCGCGGACCTCATCCTCGTCGACCCCCGACGTCCGGAACTCACGCCCCGCCATTCCGACCTGAGCAATTGGGTGTACGCCGCCCATGGGAACGTCGTCGACACGACGATCTGCGATGGTGTCGTGCTGATGCGGGGCCGTCGGATCAAGGGAGAGGCGGAGATCATCGAGCAGGCCGGGGCCGTCGCGCGCGACCTGGTGACGAGGGAGTGAGATGGCCCTCGAACGACTCCGGGCGAGCCTGAAGGACTGCCCGATCGTCCGGTTCGGGGACTACGAGTACTTCGTCCATCCGATCACGGACGGCATCCCGCTCGGCCGACCGGACCTCCTCGACGAGGTCCTCGCGGAGCTCGCGCGGATCGGAGATTGGAGCCGATGCGACAAGATCGTGACCGCGGAATCGATGGGCTTCCCGCTCGCGGCTGGCCTCTCACTCCGGGTCCAGAAGCCCTACGTGTTCATTCGGAAGCGGCAGTACGGGCTCCCCGGTGAGGTGTCGCTCAAACAGACGACCGGATACGCGAAGACGGACATGTTCATCAACAACATCCACCGCGGGGACCGGGTCGTCTTCGTCGACGACGTCATCTCGACCGGCGGGACCCTCCTCTCGATCGCCCAGGCGTTGAGGAAAATCGGGGCCGAGATCACGGACATCCTGATCGTCTTCGAGAAGACGCGCGAGAAGGCCCGGATGGAGAAGGAGCTGGGCACCAAGATCAAGACGCTCCTCCGGGTCGACGTGGTCCAAGGGAAACTGCTCGAGCGGACCTAAGGGCTCTCCGGGGCTAATCGCCTCGATTCCGGCCCTCGCGTCCGGAACGAACCGATGGCTCTTGAATTCGTAAGCGCGAGCCCACGCCGAAACTCGTGGCCGACCCACGCCTCTGGGAGAACCATGCGACCGTACGCGAGGATTCCGACTTCGACCGCGGGGAAATCAGGCCGATCGCTTCGCCCGGTTTCGACGTGCCTCGTCCTCGGTGACGATCACGCTGAGGTGGATGACAGCCCCCTCCGGGTCGGCGTCATAGCGGACGCTGCGCCCCTCCGAGAGAATCTTGTGGAACTGGATTCGCACGGTCGTAACCGTCGCAATGCGCGCGACGCTATGAAACGCGCCGACGTGGTTCTCCGATGCGATAGGTGATAACGTGCCCCTGGCGGCGGCGCCCCTCACCCGATACATGGAAAAGGGAACGGAATGGAATCAATCGTGATCCGCGGGCACGGTTCACTGCTTCATCAAGTCGAGTCCGTTCCAATCTCCGCCGAAATCCTTCACTTGGCCCGTGGCCAACTGGAATCGGGCGCGGAGCTTGCCGTTCTCGAAGAAGATGTACGCATTCCGGAGGCAGGACGTGTAGAGGTTCTTCCTCTTCCCCTTCTGGGTGAGAATGCGCTCGACGCATTGGATCAAGCCGACCTCTTCCAGGATTCGGATCTTACGGTAGCATGCCGCGATCGGGATGCCGTACCGCTGGCTAATCTCCTGGGCGCTGATCTTCCGCTTGTACGTGGCGAGGAGGATCTTCGCGCTGTATTCGTCCGTGAGCAGCTGGGACGCTTCGAGGGGGCTGAGCAACCTCGAGGAATCCGCAAATCCGTCGTCATGTGCGTTCATGTCGTCCTCCACGTGGAACACCCCGAAACGCTCTACCGGTCGATGAAGTTGCAGGATATTTAAGCTATCGCGCATGATTATCAGACAAAAGACTCGTTTGGCGCAATGATTATCACGCGCGCGGAAAACGCGCGCGCACGCGCGAGACTAGTGGTTAATCGCAGAATTGAGCTCGATCCACTGACCGTTAATGTCCTTCTCGATATCGAACTCGAATTTCACCTTGAAGATGCCTTCCTGGTACACGAGCTGGGCCGATTTTAAGAGGGACCGGTACAGTTTCATGGTCTTCCCCTTCGGGGTCGTGACGATCTCGGCGACGTTCAGGAACCCAGCCTCCTCGAGCTCGTGGATCTTCCGATAGCACGCGGCGATCGGGATGTCATACTTGTCGCTGATCTCTTGCACGGACCTTGATGTGCTCTGCGTTGCGACCAAAATGCGTTCCGCGTACTCGTCCGTGAGCAAGCGCGAGACGTCCTTTTCTCGCATTGGTCTCGATTCAGTGGGGATAGTAATCCGATTATCTATCCGGTTCTCGGATTTGATACTCGCGGATCGGGAGAGATGCGCGAGATTCGCAGAGGATTTTCCGCCTCATACGATCGGCCGCAGTTCCGCCTTCGGAAAGCCACCGGACCAGTCCCACGAGAGATTGAACAACTCCGTGTACGGCTTTTGTCCGTAGACGACCACGGAGCCGTTCACGCTGTCGATCCGGAAGACCGCGTAGGCCAGGTTCTCGAGCTTCGCCGCGGACGCGCTGTCGGGCGTGACAAAGCCGACGAACACATCCTTCGCCCGTCGGAGGGCCGAGAAGACACCCGACATGGCCTCGATCACCCTCTCCCCATACACGGACTCGAGCGTGTCGAAGGCCATCAAGCCGAGAAACGGCCGCTCCGCCTTCGGCAACTGGAACTCGACGTTGGACCATTTCAGGTCCGAATCCACGTTCGTCCCTTCCATGTGAAGGACGATCCGGGAGACCTCGGCGGAGCCTAACGTGGCCGCCTCGAACACGCGGACGTTCGCGTCGAACGCCCCCGCGGGCAGATGCGGGCTGACGAGTTCCCGGAGGAAGTCGGCGCTCCCTTTTCGGGGGGGCACATGCGCCACCCCGCGGCCCTGGCTCACGAAGTTGCAGATCATGGCCGTGCGCAGCCAGTCGACGTAGTCCGCCGGGACCGCGTTGGAGATCTCGAACGCGATGACGCGACCGCGGCTGAGCCCGCCCGCGATCCGATCCAGGGGGTCGAGGCCCATGCTCACCGCGTCCTTAGAGAGGTCCTTCACGGGTTTCCACACCTGTGGCTTCGCGGGGCGGAATTCCTCGCGGATGTTGAAGGCCGTCAGGCGTCCGCCGTCGAGCGTGTACAGGTACCGGGGCTGTTGGACCTGTTGTCCGCGGAGCTTCTCGATCGTCAGCACGCGCAGGCGACGCCCCTGGTATTCCGACGACGCGAGGCTCACGACGCCGTCGCCGAGGTAGTCGAGCCGGGTCTCTCCGCTGCTCTCCAGGACGTACAGGACGTTCTGCCTACTTGCCTCGACGAGGTCCTTCTGCAAGATGGTGATCAGGCGCGCCGCGGGAATCCCATAGTGCTCCCCCAGCGCATCGATGGAATCGATCAGGACGAGGGACCGTTCCGGAAGCCGCTTATCGACGAACTCGTACGCGGCCTCGAGCTCCGGGAGATCGAATCCGAGGGTGACTTCGAGGAAGCTACCTTTCACCTCGCTGCCTCCGATCGATTCCGGCTCTGCATCGTCGCCCTCCTTGCCCTCCATGATCTTCCCTTCTAGCTGGTCGAGGGCCGTCCGCGCGACCTTGGACTCTGCGCGCACTTTGCCCCCGCTTTGGAGGCCCGCCGGCTTGAGGCGTTCCTTCAACCAGACGAACTGGCGGAACAGGGACTCGTCCGATACCCGGGAACTGAGGTAATGGGACGCCGTGACCTCGCCGAGCTCCTCCGTCAGCTGAAGGGCGAACGTCGTCTTGCCGGTGCCCGCCGGCCCTTTCGCGATGAGGGAGTGTCCGCCCGGCGCATTGAAGAACTCGACGATCTCGCGGGGGATTCGACCGGCTGGGGGCATCCTGGAACCGGCTCGACACTGAGGCGCCCGCTATACATACGTTTCCGTCCGGCCATCATTCGTGAGCCGAACCTGTCCTCTCCGTCGACTCCAAGAGGTTGCGTTGGAACCGCAACGCGTCGGATTGCATGGAGAAGTTGTTGAACATCACATAGGAATCGTCGTACTCGTCGCAGATCGCCTTGAGCCGCACCAGATTCGCGTCCGTGTACGTGTACCGATACATCGAGGGACCAGGCGGGCTGCCGTGCAGGCGAAAGTACGCCAGGCCGTATGTCGCGGGCTCGTTTGCAAACGGATCGACCACGTGAACAAGACCGATCTCTTCGCAAATCCGTGTGACGAGGTGGGTCGCCCATCCGCCGCGGAGTTCGATCCCCTTCGTGGCGTCCGTCCGGATGGATTCGAAGAAACGGAACAGGGCCGTCCGGTTCGCGTCGGTCGGCCGGAATGTCGACGGGGTTTGGAACACGATCATGTGCGCTCCCAGAGCCTCCGCGACCGCGCGGGTCGCCTCCCAGCCTTCACGCACGGGAAGGGAGTCCTGAAAGTTTCCATACGCCGCGCGGTCTTCGGGCGGAATCACCCGGCCGGAACGCCGGTAGGTAGGCGATGACACTTCGTGGGTAATGAATTGGGATGCCTTCACCGCAAACCGGAACTCCGGAGGAGCGAGGCCCCGCCACTTCGCGGCACGGGCCACCGGCACCGGATGGTAGAACGTCTCCTGGATCTCGACGGCCGCGAGGTTGCGCATGACCTCCACCTGACCGCGGCCGAAGCCGCACGTGCCGGTCCAGATCACGCCACCGCCGAAGGACGAAAGAAACTATAAAGCCGGCCGCGGGGCATCGCGACGTCGCGTGAAGAACCAGGAGATCTCGGATCGATTCAACGAAATCGCGGACATGCTCGACATCCTCGGGGAGGACGCGTTCCGGATCATCTCATACCGGCGAGCCGCGCGGCAGCTCGAGGCGCTCACGGAGGACGTGGAGGATCTCGTGCGGGAAGGACGGGTGGCCTCGATCCCGGGGATCGGCGCGGCCCTCGGAGAGAAGATCGAGGAGTACGTGACGACGGGCAAGATCGGATACCACGAGGAGCTCCGCGCGCGGTTCCCGCCCGGAGTGCTTGACATGCTGCGGGTGCGCGGGATCGGGCCGAAAAAGGTGAAGCTCCTGTGGCAGGAACTCGGCATCACGGACGTCGAGACGTTGCGCAAGGCCGCGGAGACGCACCGGCTCCGCCGCGTCAAGGGGTTCGGCGAGAAGACGGAAGAAAAAATCCTTCGCAGCATCGAGCTGCTCAAGGAAGGGGAGAGCGTGTTCCTCCTCGCGCACGCGCACGCGGTCGCGACCATGGTGACCGACCATCTGCGGAAGCGAGCGCCGGTCAAAGAGCTCGTGGCGGCCGGGAGCCTGCGACGGATGAAGGAGACCGTCCACGACATCGACATCCTCGCGACGACGGAGGACCCGCGGGCGGTCGCGGAGGCGTTCACGACGATGCCGGGGGTCCGGGAGGTCCTCGCCGCAGGCGAGTCCAAGTCGGTCGTCCTCCTCGACGCTGAGGGCCGGTTGATCCAAGTCGACCTCCGAATCGTCGAGCCTGGGAGTTGGGGGGCGGCCCTCCAATACGACACCGGGTCGAAGGACCACAACATCCACCTGCGGACGATGGCACAGAAACGCGGCCTCATGTTGAACGAGTACGGAATCTTTCGTGACGACTCGAAGGTCGCCGGCGAGACGGAAGAAAGCGTGTACTCGGCCTTGGGGCTCTCCTGGATACCACCTGAGATGCGGGAGGACCAGGGTGAAATTGAACTCGCCATGAAAGGCGAAACGCCCCGGCTCGTCGAAGACGGGGACGTCCACGGCGAGTTTCACGTCCACACGAACGCCACGGACGGCGTCGATTCCGTCGAGACGATGGTCGACCAGGCGAAGGCCCTCGGATACGCCTTCGTGGGAATTTCGGACCATTCCGTCTCCTCGGCCGTGGCCTTCGGCCTGAGCGCGGAGAAGGCGCTCGCCCGCCGCGATCGGTTCCGCGAACTGAACCGCGAGCGGAAGGGCTTCACGATCCTGTTCGGGACGGAATGCGACATCCTCGACGGAGGGCAGATGGACTATTCGGACGACGTGCTCAAGGAATTCGACTTCGTGATCGGGGCGGTCCATTCGCGGTTCACGCTCCCGATCAAGGAGATGACGGAGAGGATCAACGCGGCCGTCCGCCATCCGTACGTGAACATCCTCGCACACCCGACGACCCGGAAGATCGGTCAGCGGGATCCCATTCAGGTCGACCTCGATGAAGTGTACGCGGCGTGCGCCAAGGCAGGAACGGCGATCGAGATTGACGCCTACCCGGACCGGATGGACCTGAACGGCCCGCAGGCCCGGGCGGCGAAGAACGCGGGTTGCACGATTGCCGTGGACACGGACAGTCACGCCAAGGACCACCTCGCCTGGATGCACTTCGGCGTCGGGACCGCGCGTCGGGCGTGGCTCACCGCGACCGACGTGTTGAACGCTTGGCCGCTCGAGAAGATCCGCTCGTTCTTCCGATGACCCCGATCGTGCGGCTGGCGTTGAACGCCCGAGCGACGACCTCGCGGTCGTTGGGCCAATGGAGGAGCCGCATCGCCTCCGACCGCGAGACCCAGCGACCCTCGTCGAAACCAGGTTCCGGGCGAACGCGACCGCCGATCGGAGCGGCGAGAAAGTACGCCACGGTCTTGTCCACGTTCACCCCGTCCGGGGGCCAATAGAAGGCGTATCGCACCTCCGTGAGCGGACGAAGGAGCTTCACCCGCAGGCCCGTTTCCTCGTGCACTTCACGGACCGCGGCTTCCTCGTCGGTCTCTCCCAGCTCCAGGGTGCCCTTCGGCAGGACCCACATCGCCTCTCCCGCCTTCCGAAGGAGGAGGGCGCGGCCTTCGCGGTTCATCACAACGGCTCCGGCCGAGCGCCCCGGACGCACGGGCTTCCCGGCGCGAGGAGGAGTGCTATGGACCCTCGCGGGTTTCTTCGGGACTCGACGGCCGATACTTCGGAGATCGGCGCGGAGGGCTGCCTCTAGCCGCCGGTTGTAGAGGACCGCGGCCGGATGGTAGGCGGCCCGCACGGGAATCCCGTCGAAGGCGAGGTCCCGCCCCCGCGCCTCCGACAGCCCCGCTCCGGGGCCCTGGAGGCTGCGAAGCGCCGTGGAGCCGAGCGTCACGAGGACCCTCGGTCGGACGGCCTCGATCTGGCTCCGGAGGTACGGCCGACACGCTTCCAGTTCGTCCGCCTTCGGCGCCCGGTTCGCGGGGGGTCGACACTTGACCACATTCGTGATGAAGACGTCCTTCCGCGAGATTCGGGCTGAGGTGAGGGCCCTATTGAGCACCTTGCCGGCGGACCCCACAAACGGTCGGCCGGCCGCATCCTCCTGCCGTCCCGGCGCTTCGCCGATCAGGAACAGGTCGGCGTCGACCGGGCCTTCCCCTGCGACCGCCCGGGTCCGGTTCCGGTGCAGCCGACACAGGGTGCATTCCCGGACCTTGGCGGCGACCTCCTCGAGGACGATGGCACGTTCGCGCGACGCGCCCACGAGGCCGGATGGCCGGGCGCGTTCATAGCCTTCGCGGGATCACTCTTTGTATTCCGACACCCGGTTCGTGAGGGCCTTGATCTTCGGCTGGACCCGTTCGATCTTTCCCTCGAGTTTCGCTCGGACCCGTTCGAATTTCCGTTCCGCTTTCAGCCGGTCCACGGTGTTTTCCTTCATCGCGTGCTGGGCTCGCCGGATCTCCGCGCGGTACCCTGCCTCGATCCTCCGTAGTCGTTTCAGTTTTCGTTCGAGTTTGTCCGCGGCCGGAATCTCCGAACCCCCGCGCCGGCTCACCCGAACTGGCGGGCCTCAGATGAAGGACCGCTTCCGGGCGATCACCACGTCGAGGACGCCATTGGTATACGTGTACTTCAGCGTGTCGCGGTCCGCGTCCATAGGCAAGTCGACGACGCTGAAATAGGAGCGGTCCCCGTCGCCTTGGAGGACGAGCTTGCCCTCGTCCAGGCGTACCCGGATGCCCTCTCGCGCGACGCCCGCCATCTCCGCGGTGAGGAAAATCGCGGATTCCGTGAGGATCACGTCGACCAAGGGATCCCGCGTCCGGATCTCCTCGCCCTCCAACGCGGGCCGCGGCGTCTCGAGCCTCGCCTCGCGAGATCGGGTCGTGAAGCCGTAGATGAACGGTTCCCGGAAAACCCCCAGCTTGCCCTCGAAGGCATCCTTGAGCATTCGGTGAAGCGCCCGCCGGGTTTCCTCGAACTCGTCCTCAACACTCATGGAGGAATCTTCGCCTTCCTTCCGGACCGCACGGCCTTCCGAGCGATTCGGCCTCAACCCATTGAGGAACAAATGCGGTCGAGATTTCATATAGTTTTCGAGCGAGGACGTATTTTCTCGGGGAACTCGAACACAGCTCATGTCACGATGAGCACGGTCGGGTGCAGCGACGGCCCACGGTCAACCGGGCGGCGGGGTCGGGCGGGGTGGCGCCGCGGGCTTGGCGGCGGCCGTTGGCGCAGCGGCCGGAGGGGGCTGCGCGGTCCGCGGCGAGATCCGGCCGGCAGAGACCTGGGACACCCGTTCGACCAACATCCGGTAACGAGGGATCCCGACGAACTCAATCCGGTCGTTCACGAGGATGGCGGGACCGAATTGCAACTTGTATTTCGTGAGGAGGGGTTTGCTGCCTTCGGGCGGGACCACCTCCACCTTCCAATCCGCATGGTCCTTCCTGAGTCGTTCCGCGACCTCCTGGATCCGGCCTTCCTGGAAGTCTTGGACCGACGAGAGGAAGGTGACCGCGACCATGTCGTCTCCCGCGCGTACCGGAGCGCCACTCATAAAGTTTGTGCGCGACGTCGCGGGAGAAAGACCATGGGGCCTGCATGCCTCCCGGACCGCATGCGGTTCCTCGTGGCCTCGGAGGGAGACGAGGCCGGCGTCCACCAGCAGGAGGAGCTCCTCGGCCTCGGCTCGTGGACGCGGGATGAACCGTTCGGCGGTCGGGCGGCGTGGCGCCTGCGGGACATGATTCTCGTCACGATCCCCGAACTCCACCTGGACCGCGACCACCTCGACCGCGATCTCGAATCCTCCTTCAACGAGCGGGTCGACCTCGTCGTGTACCTGTCCAAACACCGGTCCGAGAGCGGTCGTCCGAGCCTCACGGTGCACCCGATCGGAAATCCGGGCCCCGCGGAGTTTGGCGGCCAGCCGGAGACCCTCGTCCCTTCGGCACCGCGATGGATGACGGCCGCCCTCCGCGGACTTCGCCATGCGGGGCGGGCTCTCGGCTACGAGGTGACGTTCGAGGCGACCCATCATGGTCCTTACCTCACGTCGCCCACGTTCTTCATCGAACAGGGGAGCACGGCGCGGGAGTGGGTGGACCGCGAGGCCTCCCGCGCGATCGCCCGCGTCTTGCTCAACCTGCGTCCCCTCAACGCCCCGATCGCGATCGGTCTCGGAGGCGGGCACTATGTGCCCCGGCACACGGACGTCGCTCTTCGGAGGAGGATCGCTTTCGGACACCTGCTCGCGACATATGCCCTCGCGAAGGCGTCCCCAGGCCTGCTTGAACAGGCGGTCGAGCGGACGGAGGGAGCAACCCTCGCGTACCTTCATCGCAAGGCTCTCTCGAAACCGGAGGTGCGGGACATCGAACAACGACTCGAGCGCCTCGGATTGCGCATCGTCCGGGAGGCGGACCTCCCCTCGGATCGGGAGGACGAAACTTCATAAACCGTTGGCGAATACCAAGCAACCCAGGAGGGGACGATGCTGAAGGAATGTCGTTCTCACGGTTACTTCCGCGAGGAGTTCTGCCCCCATTGCGGGGACGAGGGTAAATTCCTCCTGAACGACGAGGAGGTCGAGATCCTCGGCCGGACGATGGCCGGCGTCTTGCGGCATTTCCCGGAGCGATACGGCCTCGAGATGGACACCCATGGATGGGTGGACCTCCGGGACTTCCTTACGGCGGTGCAGATCCGGAATCGCCGCTTCCGATTCCTCCGACAGCACCACGTCGTCGGCCTGATCGAGACAGACCCGAAGGGCCGCTACCAGTTCGACGACGGCAAGATCCGCGCGACGTACGGGCACTCGAAGGACCTCGATTTGGACTTGCCGACGGACGGCATCCCGGACATCCTGTTCTATCCGACGACGGAGGAGGAGAGCCATCTCCTCATGGAGGCGGGATTGCGCCCGTCGGACCGGAAGATGGTCCACCTGAGCGCGACGTTCGAAGCCGCGCTCGAAGCCGGTCGGGTCCGGATCGCGCAGCCCCTCATCCTCGAGATCGATGCGAAGACGGCGCGGGAATCTGGCGTCGTGATCCACCGGGCCGGCAAGACGGTGTACACGTCGAAGGAAATCCCGAACGAGTTCCTCCGCCGCTCGACGCGCGTCGAGGAAGAGCTGTCGCCGGATCCTCCGAAAGACTCCCAGGAATGAGTTGTCGGATTCCCTCCAGAGATCGGCCTCCCATACGTTTATCAAGACCTTTCCGATATGGCGCCTTCGGATGGGTCAGACATGCCGTCGGCATTCGATTTGATCGGTCACAATCCGGCCCTGCAAGAGCATTGGATCCGTCGGTTCATCGCGTTCTTGTTCGACGCCGTCGTCGTCATCGTCGTCGGATTGTTCTTCGCCATCCCGCTTTCGTTCCTCACATGGGCCTGGTGGTTCATTCTACTCTTCTGGGGGACAATCTGGTTCGTCTACTCTGTCCTGCTCGAGACGATTTTCGCCGGCACGATCGGCAAGAAAATCCTCGCGCTCCGGGTCGTCGCAATCGACCGGAACCTCGACATCGTGCACGCCGTGGTGCGGAATCTGCCGAAAATTTTCCCACTCCTTGTCCTGATCGACGGCCCCGTTGGCGCCGCCACGAAGGGCGACCCGCGACAGCGCCTCTTCGACCGGATCGCGCGGACGACGGTCACGCGGGTCGACCAGGGCGCCTACATGGAAGAACAATTCCGGATGATGCAACACGCCGGACCGCATCCGATGACGATGCCTCCGGCCCCGGTGCCCCACGCTCCACCCCCGGCGCCGCCGGGCATGCAGGCGGCTGCCGCCCCCGGAGGTTGGCCCGGACAGGCCCCCACGCCGAGCGGCGGGTGGCCCCAGCACAGTTGGGACGAACAAGGGCGACTCGTCAAGGAAATGAAATTCTGCACGGCCTGTGGCGGGCAGCTCGTCGCCCGGGGCGACGGGAAGCTCACCTGCGTTCGTTGCGGCGCCGTCTACTGATCAAGGAAACCCGCCTCGGATCCAGAACACGTTCAAGGCGACCATCGCGAAATAACTTGAGGTCAATACGGCTCCGGCGCGGGACGTGATCCGCCATCCTCCCAGCATGAGGGCGAGGAGAAGGAACGATGTGAGGACCATCGCGGCGACCACGGGGAGCAACAACGCGACGGAGTGGGTCGAGGGCCGCAGGATTCCGATCATGCCCAGGGTCAAAAGGGTCGTCACGACCGCCGCGCCGATCCCTTCGCCCAGGACCAGGTCGGTGTACCCGCGGCGTGTCGCATGATACGCGGCCGCGATGTCCGGCAACGAGGTGCCCAGGGCCACCAACGTGATCCCGACAAACCAGGGACTCATCCCGACCACGGTCGAGAGGTTGATTGCACCCTGGACGAGGAACTGGGCTCCCATCACGGACCAGAGGACGCCGAAGATCAGCCAACTGAGTCCCGCTCGGACCTCGACCTTCCGGCCGAAGATCCAACCCGTGAACTCGAGTCCGATCGTCATGTCCTCGACCCGCTCCTCGATCTCGTCCGCGGGCCCGGTCCGTTGGGAGATCGCGAGGTTTAGGATGTACGGGACGAACAGGGCGATCAACGCGACGCCCTCGTATTGAGTCAGGTTGCCGTCCAAGAGCAGGGTTGCGGCAACCAGGCTGACGATCGCGAGGAAGACGGCGTCGCGCAGGACGATCTCCCGAGACGTCTTGATGGGCCGTACGAGCGCGCTCACACCGATCACGAACGCGATCGTCACGACCGTCGAGGCGAGGGCGTTCCCCAACGCGATGTCGGGACTGCCCTCCTCCGCGGCGATCCCGCTCACCAAGAGCTCCGGCAACGCGGAGAGGGTGGACACGAACAAAGCCCCGAACACGAACCGGCTGCGCCCGATCCGACCGGAGATCCGGGTCGCGTTGTCCGTGATGAACTTCGCGCCCTGATTCAGGAGCACGAATCCGACGGCGATCGATCCGGCCGAAAAGAGAAGGCTCTCGAGCATCCGATGTAGTCCCTTCCGACGCCGGGGTCGATGCAATGTCCGTCGCTTCAAAGTTCGCCGGTCCCCGCCTGGGTTGACAAACATCCCGCCGCCGGTTGGTTTAAGTGGCCCTAGTCCTCTCGATGGCGCATGTCCTTCACGAGAACCGCGGTCATCCGCGCGCCTCCCGAACGCATCTTCTCCGTCCTCGCGGACCTCGGACAGACGAAACAATGGATGCCCGCCGTCCAGAGCATCGACAATGTGACGCCCGGCCCCGTGCGAGTCGGAACCGCATGGAAAGAAACGCGCAAGGCAGGGAAGAGGACCATGGAATCCACGATCCAGGTGGCCTTGTACCGGCCGCCATCGCAGCTTGGCCTCCAGGTCGATGGAAAGGCCATGCGCGGACAGATGACGTTCACCCTTGCCCCGAAAGAGGGCGGCACGGAAGTCCGCTACGACGCGCAAATGTCGGGAAAGGGCCTGTTCCGGCTCATGAGCGGCATGATGAACCGCATGATGGCCGAAGAAGACCACGATATCTTGGACCGCCTCCGCGGGCAAGTCGAACGCGGCCGATAGAATTCACGTCACGAGCTCGCCGAGCCGCCCCGTGTCGATCCCGCGTCGGATCTCCATCGCGATCCGACGGCCCGTGCTCATTGGGCGCCGCCACAACGAGTTCCCATAGGGATGGCCGAGGGACATGTGCACGTTCGTCCCCCCGCCGATCCGGGGCGAGACGTCGTACACCCAGAACTGCAGGTCCTTGTCGACCGCGGTCTGGAGTGTGAAGGGCCCGATGATCCCCGGCGGAAAGTGCTGCTGCGTCGCCTTCACATACCGCTCCGCAATCGCGAAGACGTCGTTCAGGCTCGACTCCCGCAACGTGGCGGCGTTGTGCCCCACGACCACGTATTCCGGGATCCGCTGGGCGTCGTTGAGGGTCCTCTGTTGCTCCGCGGGCAGACGGACATGGCCGTCCAAGGACGTCTCGAAGCGCCAATCGATGCCGAGGAGTTCCAGCTTCTCCCCGTCGTCCTCGATCGGCGAATAGAAGAAGTCGAAGTTGAAAATCGGACCGATGATGTACCGTTCGATCCGCGCGTCCTTCAGGTCCTTCTCCGAGATGACGCCCTGTTTCAGCAGGGCCTGTGACTTCTCGCGGAATTCCGGATAACTCGCGGCCGTGAAGAAGCCCCGTTCGAGCTTCTTGACCTTGTGGGGGAGCTTGACGATCGCGAGGCCGTCGATGTCCCGAGCCTGCTCGAACTTCTCCGGAGTCGGCAGCTTGGCCTTCTCGAGGATCCAGTAGAAGCTTTTCTCGAACTCGCGCTCTTCCGTCCGGAGGAGGTTGCGACTCCCGAAGATCGGGATCCGGAAATCGTCCTCGATGGCATCCAGGTCGACGTAGGACGTGAAGGACCGGTTCGGGATGAAGACGCCACTCACGCTCCGAAGGTGCTCCTGAAATTTCGGGGAGACGACCTCTCCGAATTTCCCGAGGACGATCGCCTCGTCCACCGTCCCGCGCACCGCGCGTCCGTCCTTGTCCCGCACGGCGCGGAAGTAGCGCCCGTAGGGAGCTTCGCGGCCTTTCTCGCAGAACACGAGGGTGCGAAAGCCCTCTTCGATCGCGCCGTCGCAAACGTCCAGTGCGGAGTGGGATCCGATCGTCGCGATGCGGATCTTCGACGGATCGTAGCCCTCGAGCACCTGCACAATGTCCTCGCGCTCGATCATCGCGACCCTTGTCTCGAGCCCATGAGGTGCCCGTCTATAATTCTTTGCTGCGGTTCTCTGAGCCACACGATGCGCTCGCACCGGTTTCCGGGCGGGACCGCCCGGCAACGTCTTTATCGCGGGACCGGTTTCGTCGGGCCTGTGGCAACGGGGCGGGTCAAGTGGTGGGGTTGGGGAAGGGAGGAGACCAGGGAATTGGAACGGACCACACGCCCTGTCGACGCCGAATTACCAGAGGGGATCGCTTGGTCGTCCTCCGGCCTTTAGACCGGGAGCTCGACTCGGAGGGAATCGTGAATCCGGGGAAGCTGATGGATGGGAGGACGTGACGGAGGAATTCTCCGCCCGCACCCGGACCGCCAGCCTCGCGCGGATGCAACGGGACCTCTTCGACATCCTCGTCATCGGCGGCGGCATCGTTGGTGCCGGGATCGCGCGCGACGCGGCGCGACGCGGCTTTCGGACCGCCTTGGTCGACCGTGGAGACTTCGCCAGTGGCACGAGTGGAAAAACATCGCGTTTGATCCACGGCGGACTCCGATATCTCCAAAACTACAAGGTCGGACTCGTACGCCTCGCGGTCCGAGAGAGGGACCGTCTCCTGGAAACCGCTCCGGGACTCATTCATCCTCTCCCGTTCGTGATCCCGGCCTACCGGGGACGAAGTCCGGGCCCGATCCTCCTCCGATTCGGCCTGTTCCTTTACGATGTCCTCTCGAAGAAAACGCTGCCCCGACGGGTTTGGCTCCGACCCGATGCCGCATCGGAGAGAGAACCACGCCTCGCCCGGGCCGATCTGGCCGGGGCGGGCATGTACTACGACGCATGGACGGACGACGCGCGCTTCGTCCTCGCGGTGGTCCGAGAGGCGGCCCGTGCGGGCGCCGAAGTCTCGAATCATGTGGAGGTGACCGAGCTCATCCGGGAGGACCATCAGGTCGTGGGCGCTCACCTCCGCGACCGAATCGACGGCTCTGCCTTCGAAGTCCGTGCGAGGGTCGTCGTGAATGCGACGGGAGTGTGGCTCGATCAACTGCGCCTCCCGCGGACGTTCCCGACGATTCGCCCGACGAAAGGGACCCACATCTTCCTTCCCCGAGCGAAGGTCGGGAACCGCCATGCCGTGGCGCTGACGACGAAGCGCGACGGGCGTCTCGTCTTCGTCCTGCCTTGGAACGACCTCACGTTGGTCGGGACCACCGACACCGACTTTCGCGGGGACCCGAACCGGGTAACGCCGGACGCGAGCGACGTCGCCTATCTGTTGGAAGTGACGAACGATGCGTTCCCGGACGCGCACGTGGGCCCGGACGACGTCGTCAGTGCGTATGCCGGTCTGCGCCCGCTCCTGCGACGTGGAAGGGAGGATCGATCGGAGTCCGAGGTCTCCCGCGAGCACGAGGTGTTCTTCGACCCGGATGGGCTGATCTCCGTCGCGGGGGGCAAGTTCACCACCCATCGGGCGATGGCCGAAGCGGTCGTCGACATGGTAGAAGTCCGTCTCGGCGAGAGATGGCGAAACCTGACGTCGGGGGGCGCCTTCGGCCCTCCCGTTGGACCTCTCGAGGAATTCCTCGTCCTGGGTTTCGACGAACCGGCCGCCCTCGAGCTCCAAGCCCGATACGCGCCCGAGCAAGTGGCGCGACATGTCGACGCCCCGGCAGCTCGCGACCCGATCGTGAAGGGACGGCACCACGTGTGGGCGGAGGTCGACATCGCGATGCATGAGGAAATGGCCCTCACGTTGACGGACGTTCTCGTCCGGAGACTCGGCCTCTTTTACGAAGCCGCGGATCAAGCGTATGAAGCCGCGCCGGAGGTCGCCTCAAGGATGGCGAAGGTGCTCGGATGGGATGCGGATCGCACGGCGCGGGAGGTCGAAGCATACCGGACGCTCGTGACGGAACATCGGGCGTTCCGGATGAACCGAGGTGGGTGACATCGTGTTCATTGTGAACCCGGCTTCCTCGGGTGGCCGGACCCGACGCCGCTGCCGAAGGCGGTCCCGATCCGGGCCTGCAAGTAGGAGATAGCCCCGGGCAGATTCGAACTGCCGTCGCGAGGTCTCCCTTCGACCGTTTCGGGTCGATCCAGAGCCTCGAATCACTGGCCCGCGACCGCATCGCGGTCACGATTGGCCGCTAGACCACGGGGCTGCGATGCGATTCAACGGAGAAGACGTATTTTGAGTTTTCTCACTGGGCCGCGTCCTTCAGTCGTCGAAGGACCCACTCCTTCTCGAGGACCGCGAGAAACGGCGCGGCACGGGGACCGCGTTCCGACCCGAGCAGGACCAGGTACAAATCCCGGAAGAACCGATTCGTATCGACAGGGAGCGATCCGCCCTTTGTCAAGGAGACCATCGATTCCTTAATCGCCTCCTCCGTCCACCGAACCGAGGCGACTCGCGCGGCGAATGTCCGGAGCGCGTCGCGATCCCGCGCCTCGAGTTGCGAGCTCACCTCCGGAGCGAGTTCATCCAAAAGTTTCACACGGTTCTCGGTCGCATAATTCTCGACCCACGACTGAGACTGCGCGAGGCGGCGAGCAATCCGAGCCCGATCGATTTCCGTGGCCGTGCGATCCAGGATGCCGGTGTCCCGGAGCCTCTTGATGCACCACGCCACCCGGTCCTTCTCGGGGCTAATCTGCGAGAGGAAGGCGGCGTGGCGATAGGAAAGAGCGAACGGTTTTTCCTTTGGTAGCGGGGAAAGCTGTGCGAGTTCGAAGGACCGAGCCTGCTCTTCCTCATCTCCTTCCCGCTCGTCCGCGTAAAACAGGTCCTCCGCGCGGTCGTACACGTCATAGTAGGAGTCCACCCGGTACAGGTCGAGGACGATCCGTCGAAAAATCGGGTTGTACGCGTAGATGTAGCGCAGCACCTCGGGATCGGCGACCTCGACCCATTGGACCGGGGAGAACCCGAGGAAATCGGAGGAACCCATGTCCCCGAGGTCCTTGCCGCGGTCCGAGATCCCGACCCACTCGTACGGGATGCCCATCGGCGCGCGGAAGTGCATGATCGATTCGGCGATCTCCTTACAGGAATCCCGCGAGCCGCCCGGGGTCGCGTGGTCCTTGCCGAAGGGCTCGATGTCGACGCGGTACACCTTCCACAGCGCGGGCCACTCGAGCCGCCAGTTCAGCTTGCCCTTCTCGATCGACGAGGTGCCAACGTGGCCGCAGCGTTCGCATCGGTACGAGGCCGTCATCCCTTCGATCGCGGTCGTCTTCGCCCCGATCGTCTTGCATTGTTCGCAGAAGGCCTCGAAGGGAATCCATCCCGGAGGGTAGGGGTGGCGGGCCCGGTAATGGTTCACGAGAGTGCGGACTTCCTCGGCGCGGGAGGCGAGGTCTCGCACCAGGGCCTGCATTTCCGGATTTCGATACGTCTCCGTGGTCGTGACGATCCGGATCCCGGGAGCGAAGCGGTCGAGCACGCCACCGAACTCCTGCCAGTAATGGTCCACCCAGTTGCCGTGGCACCCCATCGGATCGGGCACGTCGATCAGCCGGCGGCCCACGTACTTCGTCCCGTCTTCTTTCGTGAACTGACCGATCTGCCCCTCCTTGCCCTTCCACTCGTCCTGCGTATAGAGGACGAGGCTCTGGATCGTCCGTCTGTGTTCCTCCTGAAGACTCCGGGTCAACAGGTGGGATAAGGTGATCTCCCCGCGAAGACGACCGACATGTTGGAGTCCGCTCACGCTCAGGCCCGCGTTCACGACGAGGTCCTTCTTCTCGCCGACGTAGGCCTTCGCCTCCGGGAGAAGCTCATCGTACCAATGCGTCAGCGGGTCTCACCCGAGCTCGGAACGGGGTGAAGGGCTAAAGCTTTGCGCGGCTCAGATGGACCGCGCCCGGATCAACGCACGCAACGGGACACCCGCGAGTTCGTCGAGCGCCGTCTTGTTCACCAAGACGACGGCGAGAACGATGGTCCCGCCCAGCTCGTGGACATCCGAAATCGCGGCCTTGATCGTGTCGCCGGTCGAAACGACGTCGTCTACGATCAGCACCTTTTTCCCTTGCGGGGATGCGTAGTTCGACGAGAACGCGCCACCCTTGCCGTGGCGCTCCTGGCCCGGACGATAGATGATGAGCTCCTTGCCGAGCTCCTCGCTGATCAACGCCGCGAGGGGAATCCCGTTGATTGCGACGCCAATCACCCCATCCGCGTCCATCTGGCGTTTCTCCATTTCCTCGAGGGCGATGTCCGACATGGCGGCGGCCATGAACCCGATCCGGTTCCCGTACACCCCGATGGACCGCCAACCGATCTTCACGTCCTTGGGCGGCTCGCCTCCCTTCACCCCGCGGGTAAGGAGCCACGTGACCGTCTCCGGGGACAGATGGAGCTCGTCCGCGATCTCCTTCTCGGAGAGGCCCTTCTCCTTGTAGTCCAGGGCCTTCTTCGCAATCGCATTCACATCCTTCATCCGCTCACGCACTCCGACGCGTGCGATGCAGGATTCCGGATATCAAGCTATCGTACTCGTCCTGTCGCGGTCTCGTCCACGGATCGTTTCACAGGCCCGCTTTCGACAACTTCCTGAGGTCCTTCACCTTGTAATCGAAGATCTCACGGACATACTTCATCGGCACGGAGCCGGCGTACAAGATCGTGTCGTGATAGAGCTTCTCCGAGTACTTCTTCCCAAGGCCCTTCTTGACGTCCCTCCGAAGCTGCAGGATGAGATGCTTGCCGATCAAGTACGAGAGTTGGTATGCGGGGTTGTACGTGTACCGTTTCACCTCCGCAATCGCCCCGGGACGCTCCATGCCCGACTCGCGGACGAGGAGGTCGACGGCCTCGTCGAACCCCATCTTGCCACTGTGCAAATCCACGTCGATGATGATGCGGCAGGCCCGCCAGATCTGATCCGTCATCTGTACGAACTTCGTCTTCGGGTCCGCGCTGAACCCCGCTTCCTTCATCATGTCCTCGCAGTAGTGGGCCCATCCTTCCACCGTCTCGACGGCGTCGCCGAGGATGCGCGCGTGGGAGGGGTTGAGGCTGGCGCATGTGAGCTGGAGGTGGTGCCCCGGATACCCTTCGTGGACGGCCGTGTTCCGCGTCCCCGCATATGAGTGCTCGCGGAGCATCGCCGGTTTGTCCTCGACCGGGGTCACCATGTAGAAGCCCTGTTTGCGGGCCTCGAACCGGGCGGGGGCGTTGTACGCCGCGAACGGAATGACATGTCGAAGGTACGACGGCGTCTCAATCACATTGAGCTCTTCGTTCGGTGGGAGTGTGGCCAAGTCGTGCTCCACGATGAATCGTTTCGCATCGGCCATCGCCTTCGCGGTGTACTCGAGGGCCCCTTCGAACCGCGATGGATGGTCCGACTTGACGATCTCGCTCGCCTCCTCGACCGATGCCCCGGGCTTGATCTCGTTCGCCAATCGGGCGAGGGTTCGCTTGCTCTCGCGGAGATACTTCTTGCCGATCGCGTAGATCTCGTCCACGGTCAGTCCAAGTTCTCGGAGTCGGACAAGTTTCCGGAACTTGGCGGCTCCGATGCCGAGAGTGACCTTCGACCTCGGGAGGACGTCCTCTTTGATCCACCGGGCATGACGTCGGAGGGCTTCCTCCGTTTTCGCGATGGCCTCCTCGAGCCGGGCCCGTTCGGGACCGGTGAGGTTCTCCTTCCCCGTGCCCTCGATGACGTGCAAGAAACCGGGGAGCCGCTCCGTCGCCTCGAGGGCGATCTCGGACCACATCCTCACCGGCGTCCGGATTCGGTCCTTCGTGTCCTCGATATAGGCGGGGGACCGCTCGAGGCGCCCTGTGATGCTCGCGAGGCGCTTCGCGAGAGGCGCGAAGGAACGCATGAACAGGGGAAACAGACTGTCTCCGACTGCGTCGGAAGCCGCAGGCTTCGACTTCCAGATTCCGATCTCCTCGGACTGGAAGATCCAGAGTCGGAAGGCGTTGCGGAGGACCCCCCAGTCGACGCGCTTCGAAGGAGAGAGGCCTTTTCGATCAATATCTTCCAACTTGCCGAGAAATTCTTTGACCCGGGCGCATTCCTCGATTTCGGCCTCATATGTGCCTTTCGGCAACAGATGATCGTGGTCATGGATGCCGACGTACGTGGCGAAGATCGGATTCTGCCGCACGTACCAGTCGATGACCCCTTTTCCGAGAGCCTCCACCTGCGCGTCCGTCATCGGCGCGGCCATCGCGCGACGGGGTTTAGCCTTGTCGTCGGACCCGTCACGCTGGGATGCGGCGACCGCTCTTGTCCCGACGAAAATTGCCGAAGTCCTCGGACCCTGCGAGTTGTTCCCCCGTGAAGATCGATCCGTCGACGCACACGAGTTTGTCGTCGAGCGAGCAGGCATCGCAGATCCCGATTCCGCATTTCATGTAACGTTCGAGGCTCGCCTGAATCGGCACGGCCCGTTGTCGGGCCAGGTCCACGACCGCGTACATCATCTTCTCAGGCCCGCACGTGATGACCTGCTCGAACCTGTCGCGCGCGAGGAGTTTGTCCGCCAATGCCGGGACGAAGCCGTGGAACCCGCGGGAGCCGTCGTCCGTCGCGATGTGGACCTCCCCGGCCGCGTTCGCGCGTTCGACGAAGAGGAGTTCCTCCGCATTCTTCGCGCCCGCCGCGGTCACGACCCGAGCTCCCTGTTGTGAGAAGGCCTCGATCGCGGCAATCATGGAGGCCATCCCGCTGCCGCCGCCGACCGCGAGGACCGACTTGCCTTCCAACCGGAACACGTTCCCATACGGCCCTCGGACGCCGATCCGATCTCCCGCGGTGAAGGCGGCCAAGGCGTGGGTCGCGTCACCGTAGTCGCGGACGGTGATGCCCTTCACCGCGCCCAGATAGGAAAGGGCCATGGGGAGCTCGTCGTATCGCGGAATCCAGACCATCAGGAACTGGCCCGGTTGCCCGCCGAGATCCGCCCGAAAGCGATACGTCATCGTCGTCGGCGTCTCCCGGACGATCTCCAGGAGGGGGACGACCTGGATCCTAGGCATGGGCGACCCCGATCGCCTCAGGTACGGAGTGGAAGCCCGCTTCCTCCAGGAGAACGCCCATTTCCTGTACGACTTCGTCGAAGACGCCGAGGCCCCGCGAGAGGATCGCGGTCCCGATCTGGACCGCGCTCGCGCCGGCCATGATGTACTCCAGGGCGTCGCGACCCGATCCGACCCCACCGACGCCGATCACGGGGACATGGACCTTCTCGCAGATGTCGTACACGGCTCGCACTCCGATCGACCGGATCGCGGGGCCGCTAAGGCCGCCGTACTTGTTCGCCAGAGACGGCATCTTCAGTTCTGGCGTGATCGCCATTGCCTTCAATGTGTTGATCGCGACAATCCCGTCGGCCCCGCCTTCCTCGGCGGCCATGGCGAAAGTGGCGATGTCTTGGACGTTCGGAGAGAGCTTGGGAAAGACGGGAACGTCGACGACATCCTTCACCGTGCGGGTGAAGTCCCGGACCGCGGAGGCGTCCTGGGCGATCTCGGTCCCGAGGCCCCTCGCGTGCGGGCAGGACAGGTTCAGCTCGATTGCCTTTACGTCGTACGTGGACATCTTCGCCGCGACGGCCGCGTACTCCTCGGCGTCCTTGCCGAACACGGAGCCGATCACGACCGCACCCGCGGCGTGCGCCTTCTTGACCTCGTGCTCGTACTCGATGACGCCCGGGTTCGGAAGGCCGACCGCGTTCAGCAGACCGGCATCCAGCTCGACAATCGTCGGGTTCGGATACCCCTCCCGCGGCTTCGGTCCGATACTCTTCGTCACGACCGCGCCGGCGCCCGCCTCGTAGACGCGGGCCATGGACCCTCCGGTTTCGTCGAGAAACCCAGAGGCGAGCATCGTTGGGTTTCGAAGCCGCACCCCGGCGATCTCGGTCCGGAGGTCCACCATCGGGCGGACCGAATTGATAGAGGTCCTAAAGGCTTTGGGTGGCGCAATCATCCCGAGCTAACTCAGAGGAAGCGCCTCGGGTCGCGCTCCTGTCTTGCCCATGTCCGGCGGTTACGGGGTGGCGCCAAAGGGGCTCTCGCGATGTCCAGATTGAACCAAGCGTGTTCCGGCGACATGCTTATGTGGGGACCGCGTGTTACCCAGTATCATGGAGGGGGGGAGCTTGAAGCCGTGGGTCCTCTTTGGGATCGTTTTGTCGCTGGTCATGGCCTCGAATCTCGCCGTGGCGATGCCAAAGTTCTCGGAATGGTCGGCACCGATCAACCTCGGGCCGACCGTCAATTCAGCGGCCAACGATGTCGGACCCGCGATCTCTCGGGACGGCCTCAGCCTTTACCTGGGCTCGAACCGCGCGGGTGGATACGGCATGGCGGACATTTGGGTTTCGCAACGGGCGAGCGCGCACGATCCGTGGGGGCCTGCGGTGAATCTCGGCGCCACGATCAACACCGCTGCCAACGAAAACGTCCCTGCCCTGTCGCGCGACAGCCACTGGTTGTTTTTCGCCAGTACGAGATCGGGTGGTTTCGGGGGCACCGATCTTTGGGCCTCTTGGCGCGAACATGTGAACAACGACTTTGGCTGGCTCGCGCCCGTCAATCTGGGCGAGGGAATCAACTCCGCGTACTTTGACGCGGGTCCCAGCTACTTCGAGAACGAAGACCTCGGCGCGCCGCTCCTCTTTTTCAATTCCGACCGACCGGGCGGACCCGGGGGGAACGACGTCTATGTCAGCACCCAGCAACCCGACGGTTCGTTCGGCGTCGCACAACTCGTCGATGAACTGAGCAGCAGCGCCAATGACCAGCGCCCCGTCATTCGCTTCGACGGACTCGAGCTGTTCCTTTGGTCGGACCGTCCCGGATCCGTCGGTGGGACAGACTTGTGGGTCTCCAGCCGCGAGCGAGTGTCCGACCCATGGGGCACTCCTCTGAATCTCGGAGGAACGGTGAACAGCATCTACGACGAAGCGCAGCCCTACATCGCCTCCGACCGATCGACACTTCTCTTTTCTTCGAATCGGCCCGGCGGGGTCGGAGGCTTCGACCTTTACGCCACGACTCGCTCGCGATGAGACGCTCGCCCATCCCGCCCAAGTCCATGCCCACCGGACGGGCCGACGTGTTCCACCAAGCAACTGACGAAGCCACACTCCCAGACTTCGAGGCGCCGTCGTGCCCGATTCGTTTCTGGGGCCGATCACACACGAGCTATCAGGGCCGCGACGCGCCGACCAACGAGGCACTTATCGTCGCTGCGCCGGGCAACGCATCCAGGACTCCTCCGGGCCCGACGAGGAACACATGTACGGCCGTGCCGTAAGCCGGTGCTCCGGCGGACCAGTTGCCAATCCGTATCATGTAGGAGTCCCATCCGTTTGAAGTCACCATCGCTGGCGGGTGGATGTCGATACGGTCGCCTGCATCGACGAGCCCGTTCGAGTCCATGTCAACGAACCGGAGGTTGCCGTTCACGGAAGCGGGTGCCGCGAGCGACGTCATCTGGTCGGCTACCGAAAATCCTGGGGAGGAGTCAGCGCTGATGGTGGCGGAGACTGAGAGGTAGAACAGATCGGCCACGCTCTTCCAATGATTCGCGGAGTCGATCATGTTGCCTGCCCCTTTGAATGGAAGAGACTTGAGGAGGACGGCAGGGACCCGGTCGGGCTGATAGCCGGTCGCGTTCTTGGCATGGATCTCGTAGTGGCTCCACCCGCCCGCGTCGGTGCTGTTGTACACGAGCCACAGGTTCCGCACTTGAGACACCGCATCGATCACGACGCCGATCGAACGATGGAGGGCCGGAAATGGGCACACGAGCTCGGGTGCCCACACAGCAGAATCCCCGTTGATCGAGAACGATTGGAGGTGGAGCGTCGTTTGGTAGGAAGCCCCGATGGCATACGACGTGTTGGCATCGCCCAGGACACTCACCGACCACGGTTCCCCGTCCCCACAGGATCGGTCCCCGTCGAGTTGTAGGATGACTCGGGTGCCACGACCCGTCCTCTCCTGCGCGATCAATGTGATGGTCCCTTGAACCACGATGTTGTCTCCGGCTTTCAGATGCTCCATCGAGAGCACCTCGGCGATCGATCGGGGCCGAAGGATCTGCCACGTCGCGAACACCGCGACGACGATGGCGATCGCCGCGAGGAGGGCGATCAACTTCCGGCGGCTTCGTTTTGGGCGTGGGGTCGTGGGGCTTGTCGGCGATCTCTCCACGGACTCGTCGATGACACCGAGAGGCGTAAGCTTTTGGCGATCGCGGTGCGACACGATGCAGGATCGCGGCAGTCCCACGATGAGATGAATCGCAGGGGAGCGCCTACGACTCGAGAGTGGTTGGTATGAGCGATCCGGAACCGGTTCAACTCACGTGTCCTTCCTGCGGAGGGGACCTGGAACAAGGGTGGCTGAGCAAAATGACGCAATGGCTCTGCTGAGGATTTCGATGGGAGGTTTGCCGGGGTCCCACGATGACCGGAGGAGTACTCCTCGCCCCTGTAGTCGTTTTTGAGGACTCGCGGCGTCGTCCGGAGGTCGCTGCTGGACGTCAAGTACGGTCATCGCGCGCTACTGACTGGCTCCGCTAGGCGGGCCGCGGGGCCCTCCCAGGAAGGTTTATCCCCGACATTTTCATCGGAAAGGGGATGCGAGTCGCAGGACTCGGGCTCGACGCCCGCATCGTGGAAATCCTGAAGGGGCAAGGCATCGAAGAGCTGTATCCGCCCCAAACCGATGCGATCGGTCCGGCCTTACTCGGCGAGAACCTCGTCCTGGCAATTCCAACCGCGAGCGGAAAGTCACTCGTGGCCTACCTCGCGATCTTGGCTTCCGTCCTTCGCGGGGGGAAGGCGCTCTATATCGTGCCGCTTCGCGCACTCGCCGCGGAGAAGTACGAGGACCTGAAGGAGTTCGAGCAACTTGGAATGAAGGTCGGAGTCAGCGTGGGGGATTACGACTCCGTCGACCCGACACTCGAAAAGTTCGATGTCATTGTGGCCACCTCGGAACGGGCGGATTCCCTCCTCCGTCACCGAACGAATTGGCTCCAGCAGCTGACCGTCGTCGTGGCGGACGAGGTCCATCTCATCAACGATGCCGACCGCGGACCCACGCTGGAGATCACGCTCGCCAAGCTGCGTCAGGTGAATCCGAAGGCCCAGGTGCTCGCGCTCAGTGCGACGATCAAGAACTCTGATCAGCTTGCGAAATGGCTCGAAGCGGAACATGTGAAAAGCGAGTGGCGGCCAGTTCCCCTGAAAGAAGGCGTGTACCACGACGGACTCATCCATTTCGTCGACAAGTCGATTACAGAAATCAAGGCCGGGGAGGACGCCATCTCGGGTCTGGTCGCGGACATCATGTCAACAGGCGGTCAAGCACTCGTCTTCGTCAACACCCGTCGATCAACGGAAGCCCTCGCAAAGGTCGTGGGCTCACGGATCCGTCACGATCTAGACGAAAAGAAAAAAGATCACCTCAAGAAAGTCGCCGAGAGTCTCTCTGCAGCACAGGATGAACCGACTTCGATGGGGGCCCGGTTGGCCCGATGCATCGAGAACGGAGCCGCGTTCCACAACGCCGGCCTCACCAACCCCCAACGTGCGATCGTGGAAAAGGAATTTCGGAAGGGTCGGCTTGCCTGCATCGTCGCGACTCCGACCCTCGCGGCCGGAATCAACCTCCCGGCCCGGCGTGTCATTGTCCGAGACCTGAATCGGTTTGACGTAAACTTCGGTCTCGCTCCAATACCGGTGCTTGAGGTCAAGCAAATGTGCGGTCGCGCCGGCCGACCCCGGTACGACAAGTACGGCGAAGCCATCCTGTTCGCCAAGGACATCGATGAAGTCGACGAACTCATGGAGGACTACTTCCTCAGCGAACCGGAAGCAATCGAATCCAAACTTGGCTCCGAGCCTGCGCTCCGGATGCACGTCCTCGCGAGTGTCGCGACCGGACACGTCGGAACCGAGGAGGATCTCCTCGCCTTTTTCAATCGCACGTTCTTTGCGTCCGCCGGGGACGTCTACACCATCCACGGGAAAATCCGCGAGGTCCTTGACTTCCTCGAGAAAGAGGAATTTATCAACCGCCACGACGGCTTCCTGAAGCCCACATTCTTCGGCAAGCGGACGAGCGACCTATACATCGATCCGCTGAGTGCGGTCAAGATGCGAGACACCCTCCGCAAGCCGCGGGACGACCCAATCTTCCACCTTTGGTCAATCTGTACCACGCCCGACATGCCGAAGCTGTACCTTCGCCGCGGCGACTATGCTTGGGTGGAGCAGAAAATCGAGGAGGCCGAATTTACGTTTCCGATCGAAGACTACGACTTCTTCCTCGCGGAGGTGAAGACGGCAGCCCTCCTGGACGATTGGACAGCAGAGCGGACCGAGGAGGAGGTCACGAAGAAGTTCGGGATCGGGCCAGGGGACGTGCGACGGATGACGGACCAGGCCGAGTGGCTGCTCTACTCGATGGCTGAACTCGGCAGAATCTTCAACAAAAAGAAAGTCCGAGCGCTGACCCGCCTCACGACCCGGGTGCAGTACGGCGTGAAGGAGGAACTGTTGGAACTCATTTCGCTGCGAGGCGTCGGTCGAGTCCGGGGTCGCGCTCTCCATCAGCGCGGCTTCAAGAGCCTACGGGACCTCCAAAAGGCGAACCCAAACGATCTCGCCCGAATCCCCGCGATTGGTCCCAACCTCGCGAAGAAGATCAAAGAGCAGGTCGGCGTCCCGATAGAACGGGGTGCGTTGGAGGGGCAAGCCGGCCTGGGGGACTTCGCTTGACCCATTCGATTGCAGGCGTGCGCACCAAGATCTCCGATCCCGAGGCCGTCATCCAGGAGGCACATCGGTGGGGGACGGCCCATGCCGCAGAGGTGATGCTCGCGGACGCCCGCCTGGTTTTCGGCGCCGATCATCTCGAGACGGCGGCCCGACACGCGGAACGAGCGCGGGACTCGAGTTCGATGATCACTCGATCCGTCGCGATGGAAACCCTCCTGTACTTGTCCGGACGGGGCCAGGTCAGCGAGGCGATCGGGATGGCCGGCATCAGCATCGGATCGACGAACGTGGCGATATGTGTCTTCGGGTCGAGAGTCGACAATCTCATTGAGGCCCTCGGGTGGACCCGGGACGACAGTGTCTTGGACGCGCAGGGGAAGTCGTTGCGAGCACTCGGGATATCCCCCGCCGAAGAGGCGACCGTCCCGCAGGAGGCGCGACGCGATCTGGCGCTCGAGCGAACGGCCCTCCTCGACGCGTTCCGATGAAAATCGGGACCGCGCCGATGGGTCCCTCCGGGAGCCGATCCGCCTCGCGAGCGTGGGACCCATCAGGGCAATTGTCCGGTCAACAGAAATCGGACGACGAGACCGATAAGCGCCATGCCCACGATGACGAGGATGAGAAGCCCGACCGCACCCGCGATCCCGGGCACCAACGGATTCTCCGGCTTACCTTCGCGAACCCCGCCGTCAACGAGGACCCGCTCGAGTTCGGCGGGTGCGTCCGTGCGGACGCTCTGGACCACTTTCGGATGGAGTGTGCCGATGCCGGGCGGAATCGGAGGCATCACCATGAACATCCCTCTGGCCATCTCATGGTGGACCGAGTTGATATATCGGCGGTGGGCATCCCCCGGAACCAGTAAAGCTCACACAGGATCGAACAGCGCACGCCGAGCCCGAGGACGACCAGTGTGGACCTGGTCAGGAACGGCCGCTCGCCTGCGCCGGTCGCTAAGGCCAGAGCCTCGCGAATACGACGCCGTAGAGGAAGAAGGCGAAGACCACGAGCCCCCCGAGGATTCCCATCATGACGAGGAGGCCCCGGCGCGAACCGACCCGCTTCCGATGAGCGGGGATCGTGACGCCCTCCCATTCCCGGTCTACGGAAGGTTGCGCATGGGGCATCGGGCGCGAGGCGGGTGGTCCAGGGGCGTAGGGGACCGCGAGGATCGGCAACAGACTCCGCATCGACAGAGTCAGGACGGCAGCAACCATGAACCTTCGCCAATCGCTTGACAACGCATCGAAGGGCGAAGACGTCGTCCGTGATGTCCTGGACGTCTCCGATGCGGCGGCCAGGATTCGAACCTGGGAACCCCTGCGGGACGAGACCCTAAATCTCGCGCCGTTTCCGAGCTTGGCTACCGCCGCGTGGGTCCGAATCCGCGAGACGTAGAAAAGGGTTCCCGCGGGAGGAAAGGTACATGGGCCGCCGGCCCATGTTGTGGTCGATGTCCTTCGCCCGACTGCCCTTCGATCCGGAGACCTACCTCACGGACGTTCGCATGTTCCAACAAGAAGGGTTCGGCGCTGTCTATCTGATCGATGACGAGCAGAAGGCGATCATTGAGACAGGTACCTCCTGGGATGCGTCGAAAATCCTCGAGGCGGTGAAGACGTTCGGCCTCCGGCCGTCCGACATCGATGCCCTGGTCGTGTCGCACATCCACCTCGACCACGCGGGCGGCGCGGGATTTCTCCTGCCCGACATGCCGCGAGCGAAGGTGTATGTGCACGAGCGCGGCTTCAAACACCTCGTGGACCCGTCGAAGCTCGTCGCGAGTGCGCATCAGGCCCTGAATGACGACGAGGCCAACCTGTTCGGCACGATGCGCCCGATCCCTCCGGACCGCCTCGTCGCGGTAAAGGATCAGGATCGACTCGACCTGGGGACGCATTCCCTGGTGTTCTACGACTCCCCCGGTCATGCGCCGCACGAGCTCGCGATCCTGGATGAACGGAATCGATGCGTCTACACGGGCGATGCCGCCGGCCTCTACTTTCCCGGCGACGAAATCCTCATGCCGATCGCGCCCGCTCCGTCGTTCGACCTGGAGAAGAACCTCGAGACGTTCCGCCATCTCCTTGCCCTGAAGCCGCGGGCCTTACTGTTCAGCCATTACGGTCCCCATGGGAAACCAAGGGCCGCGATCGAGGCGATGATGGCCCTGTATCCGTCCTGGGGGCGGGTGGTCAAGGAACGCCTCGCCTCCGCGGGCGAAGACGGCGTCCTCCGGGAGCTGTACGACATGACTTGTCGCGCTGCGAAGCGGTTCCCGCGGGATTTCCTGGAGCGGCGGATCCGGGTGAGCATTCGAGGCCTCGCGGCGTATCACGAGAGGTTGGAGCATGTTGGGCCCCGTCGTTGAGGACGCGATCGAAGGGATTGCGGGGGACCGCACGAGCAGCGCGTCCCGCCTCGCCCGGGTGGCTCTCGAGACGATGGCCCTTGCGACCCTGGAGCGGCCGGGCCAGAGGGACCCGGCGACGCTCGCGGAGATCGCGCGACGGATCTCGGAGGCCCAGCCCGCGATGGCGATCGTCCACAACGTCGTCCATATGTTCGTGGGCCTCGTGGCCGAGGGACACGAACCCATGGCGGTGCTGCGCCAGCTCCTCGAGGAGCTGGATACGGCTCGGGAGCGGATTGGCAAGACGTTCCTGAAGATCGCGCCCGACCGGGCCACGGTCCTCACGTTGAGCTACAGCGAGAGCGTCCGGGCGTGCCTTCTCGCGGCCCACAACCGAGGCCGCATCGTTCGCGTCTTGGTCATGGAAGCCGGACCCGCCTTCGAAGGTCGCGGCATGGCCGCGGCCCTCGGCCGAGACGGCATTCCCGTCGAGGTCGTCCCAGACGACATCGGACCGACTCGGGCGTCGGAGGCGACGTACGTCCTCGTGGGAGCGGACTCGGTCCTCCGGGACGGTTCCCTCGTGAACAAGCGAGGAACGCTGCCCCTCGCCCGGTCCGCTAAGGCCCAGGAGAAACCCGTCTACGTCGCGTGCGAGTCGCTCAAGTTCGATGCGCGCTTCGACGCGGCGTCTTGGCCCGGCGCGACGATGCAGGACCTGTTCGACCTGACGCCGGGCACCCTGATTACGACGGTCGTCACGGAACGCGGGACGTATGCGCCGGACATCCTCCGCACGATTCTGGCTCCGGCCCGAGGCGCACGCCCCCGCGATAGCCTCATGTAGGACGGAGGGCCGTCCAACGAAGGTTCAAATATTATCCTGTATAACGATGTTATAGAAACCATGGGCGAACAAGAGCTCCATATCGTCTTGCTGTCGAACGATCCCGAACGAGCCTACCCGGCCTTCCAGCTCGCGATGGGCGCCGCCGCGATGGGTCACAGGGCCCGTCTCTACGCGACGACCGCCGGCCTCGATCTGCTACGGAAGGGGGCCGCCGACAAGGTCCAGCTTCCCGGATATCCTCCCCTTGGCCAAGTGCTGCGCGACGCGATCAAGTACGGCGCCGAGGTCTGCGCCTGCGCCGCCTCGAGCGAGATCCTGAAAAACCAGGGGATCACGCCGGAGACGGTCGAACCGGGTGTGAAACTCGAGGACATGATCGGGTTTCTCAACGAGGCCTTGCCCGCCGCGAAGGACGGCGGCGTCGTGACCTTCATCTGAGCGAGACCATGGACGCAACGTCTGTGACTACGGAAGCGAGTCGCTCGCGCAACGGCGTCGTGGATACGCGGGGCCTCCTATGCCCGTATCCCTTCATCCAGGCGAAGCTCGCGCTCGAGTCATCGCCACCTGGCACAACGGTGGAAATCCTGACGGACAGCGAGGCGACCGCGACCTCCTCGATTCCGATTCTCGCGGAGCGGAACGGATACACCTTCAC
>Ga0209376_1000091_pt1 | contig 93334 bp, 102 predicted proteins | sample GraSoiAngelo_134_FD_185891 | JGI IMG/M metagenome (GOLD analysis project Ga0209376, IMG submission 185891) | Grasslands soil microbial communities from the Angelo Coastal Reserve, California, USA - 14_0929_05_30cm (SPAdes) (version 2) | ecosystem: Environmental > Terrestrial > Soil > Grasslands... | reverse complement strand
TGAAGAGGCCCCATTCGAGGGCGTCCTTCGGCGTGATCATGCGCCCGGTCGCCATGAGGTCGATTGCGCGGCTCTTGCCGACGAGGCGGGGGAGCCGCTGGGTCCCGCCGGTTCCCGGCAGGACGCCCAGGGTGACCTCTGGCAGGCCGACCCGCCATGCGCCGTCGGAGGCGACCCGGACATCCGTCGCCATCGCGATCTCGAGGCCGCCGCCGACGCAGTGTCCGTCGATCGCCGCGATGAACAGCTTCGGCGTGCTCTCCATCTTGTTCAGGATCTCCTGGCAGTCGAGGCAGAACATCGCCTTGTAGTCCGGCGTCGACGAGGCGAGGAGGTTGATGTCCGCACCGGCGGACCAGATGCCATCGAGCTTCGATGCGAGGACGCAGATGTCGACGTCGTCGTCGAATCGGACCGCATCGATGGTCCGGCTGAGATCCTTCATGAGGTCCGCATCGTACGTGTTGGCCTTCGGCTTGTTCATCCATGCCACCGCGACGCGGTCTTTCTTCTCGAGCGAGATGTACGTCAGGTCCATCGCCTTCGCCTCGGTGCGTTGCAAGGAATCAGGCCATAATAAACGCTGGCCCTTACCCGCGCGGAGCTGCCTCCGGCGTGCCCCACTTCTCGTTGAACAGGAACTCCTCTTTGACGAACTCCCAGTGTCGGCTCCTCATGTACCGATCGGGCAGGACCGTCCGAAGGTAGTCGACGTAGGCGCCTCGTTCGATCGGCTTCCCGCGGTCCGTCAGCAAATTTCCGTGGACATCGTACGGGAGGTACACGTAGCCCACGCCGGCGGCCTCGGACCCGGCCATTCGATAGTCGCCGTATTCCGCGAGCCCGCGGATCCGGAAGAACCGGCGATCCGGGAGGAATACCAGGTCGTCCGGGCCGACCCCTTTGACGGCCTCCCGCGTTTCGAGGACTCGGCGGAGGATCGCCTCCGCTTCTTCGCGGGTGCACCGGGCCTTCGCTTGGACGATCGCCAAGTTGACGTCCTTGACTTTGCCGAGGACCTCGTCGATGTAGATCCGCTGCGCCTCGGCGTTCTTCAGCGTCTTGAAGACGCCCTTGACGAGGTCCCCGCCGAGTTCCGAGCCGAACATCTCTAGGCCGCGAGGATACCACATGTTCAGGGTGTGCTGGAGGTCCTCGATCCCGAAGTTCCCGCCGTCGGAGATGGCCGCCACCGCGATCGCCTTCATCAGGGTCTCTCCCGCCGCGAGGTGGTACGATTCCTCCAGGAACCGCATCCATGGCATCGAGACGGCCATGGGGCCGTAGAGGAAGTGATGCTGCATCTCGAGCTGGAACTTCCCGACGCGATCGATGAAGGACATGAACGTCGCGGAGTCCATGAGGCTCTTGAACTCGATGTTGAACGCATCGAGGACGTGCTCGCCCGGTCGCATCGCGAACAGCTCTTCCATCGTCTCCGTCGCCCAGTGGCGGCCCCAACGGGCCTTGTCGAACGTCTCGTCCAACGTGAGGACGCCGGCCATCTGCATGTGATGCCGGAGCTCTTCGACGCACACCCGCTTCTTCGAGAACGAGATCGCGTCGAGTTGGTGTCCGGTCGGATCCGTCCGATGCATCCCCTCCACGATCTCCTTGTCCAGGCCCGTGAGGGAGCCGCCGTCGAGCTGCTCGTACACCATCCGGTGCTGCTGAATCGACCCGAGTTCCGTGGACGCCTGCGCCCGGATGATCCTCAGGGCCGTCATGAACTGCGCATCGGGCATCTTGTCCGCGGTCCAGACGCGGCCGGAGAGGTCCCCGGTCGCGGCGGTGTTCCCGACGACCTTCTGCGCGAATCCCGCGAAGCCATCGTTCTTCGCCATGATCACGCTGAGTCGGGGCATCGGCGTCTCCGGGTAGAAGCGCGACCAGTTCGGCCGATCGAAGACCGTCGGCATCTCGGGGAAGTACGTCTCCTGCCAGCGCTTCCCCTCGTCCGCCCACTTCTTCGGGAGGGCCTCGATTCGGAACTGGTCGAGGAGAGCCATGCCAACCGTTGCGATGCACGTTGAGGGGAATGAACCTTTCTCGCGCCCTCAACGCTTCTCGAGGACGCCGACGTAGTCGCCGGGCTGGTAGCCTCCTTCCCAGATCACGCGGACGAGGTCCCATCCGGTCTCGTGCGCCGCCTTCGCGAGTTCGTCCGGAGGGATCAGGAGGAGATCGAACCAATCGCCGACACGTCCCTTGTACCGCACGCGGAGAGTGAGGAGCCCCGCGGGCCGACCGCGTCGCACGTTCCACTTGACATACGGGAGGTGATCCTCCGACCACGTTCCCGGGATGCGGCTGTGGCCGATGAGGCGCCCGCCCGTTCGCGTGATGCCCCGAAGTTCGCGGAGGAACCGACGGAAGCGGGGAAGGTCGCCCGCGAGGCCGAGGTTGTTCCCGAGCATGAGGACGGAATGGAACGTCCCCAGGCCCCGTGGCAGTCGACGGACGCTCGCCTGGTACACGTTCGCGAGGCCCCGGATGCGAGCGAGGGCCACCTGGGTCGGCGACGCGTCGACGCCGACGACGTCGAACCCTTTCTTCTGGAGGAAGATCGCGTGGCGGCCGGGGCCGCAGCCGAGGTCAAGGGTGCGCCCGCGGACGAGCTTGATTGCCTCCCGTTCCATCCGCGGCCACTTGCTCGGCGGGGTGAAGTAGCTGTCGATCTTCGACTCGCTCCGGTATCCGTCGTCCCGCTCGAACTCGACGGTGACGGACTTGCCGAGCCAGCGGTCGAGCATCGCGCGGGCGTACAGTTCGAAGGAGGATCCCGACGGAGCCTTCCGCGTGGACCGCGCCATCGTCCGGGCCGGATACGGGGGTGCCATCTTGATTCTTGCCTCCCGGTTTCGTAGCTACAAGATAGTCGTCCTCGCGCAAGCCTTATCCGTCCACCCCGCCTATTCGCACCGGGGGAGTTACGGCATGGCGCGCGCCCGCAAGGAGGCCAAGTTCGAGGTTTTCGGTCAGGAGATGGTCGAGAAGATCGTCGCCAAGAGCGGGAGTTCCGGCCGCGTCTATCTGCCTCCGGATTGGATCGGCAAACGCGTGAAGGTCATCCGCGTCGACTGAGGTCCCGCGATGCCGAGCCGGTTCGGACCGAACGACTTCGCGGCCTGCGGCCGATGCGGGAGCGGTCGCGTCCACCCGAAGCTCCTCGTGATGGGCCCGATCGCGGGGATCGACAGCGACAGCCGCTCGTACGTCTGCCGCGCCTGCGGCCATGAGGGCCTTCCGATTTTCTTCGACACGCAGGAGGCGAGGGCCCAGTTCGAACGAGAGAAGAAGGGACTGTGGGCCGAGGACGTGAAGCCCTCCGGTCCGCAGGTCCTCACGATCCCGATCCTCCCGATTCAGACGGATCCCCTCCTCCCGATCAAGATTCTCGAGCACCTCCCCGGTCGGGCCGCCAGCGTCACCGGCGTCCGATGGGACGGAGCACGACTTGGTCCAACGGCCTATCACGTTTCGTATCAGGATTACTGGGACGCCATCGGTGGGCCGCGGTACAACGCGGCTCGCGTGTTCATGCTCGATCTCGCGGGGATCAACCGCGCGAACCCAAACTTCGAGGTGACGCGGCACTTGGTGAAGCGCTCCGACGTGTGGCTTGATTCGGGCGGCCGCGAACCGGAGGAAGTGATGGACGGCTACATGCTCGACGTCGAGCGGGTCGTCGCGGGCACGAAGACCTTGCGCTCTCCCGATGCGTTCGCGGGGCTCTACGCCCTTTCGAACGACGTCTTGCCGTGCATCGATTGGGACGGGAAGGTCCTCTGGCGGGGAGGCCACGCCGGTCCCACCGAGCTGCGCGACGTCGCGAACCTCCTGCGGGGAATCGGTTTCCCGTCCGCCTGCGTGATGGACCTCCGCCGCCTCGGGACCGAGCTCGGACCCGATCCGGCCTTCCTTGCGACCCTCGACGGAATCGACCTTGATCTGTACGTCGGAGGCGGGTTGCAAGAGTCCGATGTGCTGCGCCTCGGGGAGAAAGGTTTCGCCGGAGGGCTCGTGGACCCCTTCACGCCGGTGATCCGCGATCTCTTGGCCAAGCTTCCCAAGGGGCCAACTACGACCGAAGCCGGTGCGCCCGCACCCGTTCTCAAGAAGGGACCCGTCGACGGATCCGTGCCGGCCCCGGGTGGGATCCCGGCCTATCCATGAGTGGAAACGGCCGCGACCAGGGATACCGCCGGCGGTTCAGACGCGTTCTATTTCGACCCCTGCTTTCTTGAAAAGCTCGAGCCCTTCATCGCTGCGATAGGCGCTACGGTAGTACACCTTCGAAGCGCCGCTGTTGATGATGAGCTTCGCGCACGTCACGCAGGGCTGGCCCGTGACGAACACGACCTTCCGTGGGTCATTGACGCGGACCTTGATGAGTGCGTTTTGCTCGGCATGCACGCACTGACAGTTCCCCGGCTGATCGAACTTGCAATCATCATGGGAGAAGCCCCTAGCGGTGCCGTTGTAGCCGAACCCGTAAATTTGGGTCATATCCTCTGAGGTTACGACGCACGAGAATTGGGCTCGCTTGCACGTGGCCCGGCGAGTGAGAGACATCGCGAAGTCCATGATCAGGCTCTCGAGACTCGGCCGTTCGATTTTCCCCATGAAGACCGCTACCCAGGCGAGGAACTGTTGGCTCATCTTAAGGTTTCGGAAAAACGGGGAATGACCTTTTCGCCCTCCGTCGCAAAGCCTTTCCTGCTGTGATCGCGATGCCTTCACGGATGGCGAAGGACGCTACCGTAAGCGATGCGCCACGGATCTCGACGGAGAAAGTCGCAGCGTTTCGCCTGACGCGCCACCATCTCACGTCGCGAGCTCCCGCCCTCAACCTGGCCCAGGTCGCCGGCGACATGGCGGGCGCGCAGGCACAGGTGATGTCGGCGGCCCAGATGTCGCTGTGGGCCCGGACCCGTGGCCTTCGCCGATCTGACGTCGAGAAAGCCCTCTGGCACGATCGCACCCTCGCGAAAGTGTGGTGCATGCGAGGGACGGTCCATCTCGTCCCCTCGAACGACTACACCGTTTTCGTCCGCGGCTGCGCGGGGCGCGCCGATCGCGACACGCGGTGGATGGTCCGCCGCGGGCGGTCGATCGAGGTGATTGAAGGGCTGTTGAAGCACATCGGCGAAATCTTGGATTGTCCACTGACGCGGACCGAAGTGACGGCGCGGTTGGGCGAATCCTTCGGGACGAAACGGATCCAATCCGTCCGCGGGTGGGGCAAAGAGGGAGAGGTCGATGCCTTCGAGGTCGGTGGCCGCCCCCTGTCCGTCGGCGGCCTCCTCTCCTACGCGTGCGTTCGCGGCGTTGCCTGCGCAGGGCCCCCGCAGGGAAATGAGGGGACTTTCGTCCGGCCCGACGTTTGGTATCCTCGGTGGCGCGATTTATCTGTGCAGGACGCGGAGGATGCGCTCCTGCGAGCTTACTTGAAGGCCCACGGTCCCGCGACCCCGGCCGATTTCGCGTGGTGGACCTACGTCACCGCGACCACGGCTCGCGCGATTTGGGATCGGAACGCCGAGGATCTTGCACCCGTGGACGCCGACGGTCGGATCGCATGGGTCTTGCGAGACGACGTGCCGATCCTGAAGCGGGCCCGATTGAAGGGGCCCATCGTGCGTCTGCTCCCGTTTTTCGACTCGTTCCTCCTTGGCCAGAAGGACCACGGGCATCTCGTCGAGGCGACGCATCACAAGAGGGTGTACCGGCCTCAGGGTTGGCTCTCGCCGGTGCTCCTCATCGACGGCCGCGTCGCGGGCGTGTGGAGTCACGCCTCCAAGGGGACGCGGCTCCGCGTGACGATCGAGCCGTTCCGGCGATTGGGATCCGGCATCCGCGAGCTCGTCGACCGGGAGGCCCACGACCTGGGCCGCTTTCTCGAGGCCGACGAGGTTCGCGTCACTTTCGCCACCGCCCCATGATCTTCGGCGGCGAATCACGGGACGCCTGTCGTTTCTCTGCCGTGGGAGCCACGACGGCGACGCGCTGTTGCGTCGTCACGGTGGTCACAGAACTCTTGACCGCAGGATTCTCTCCCGCTCCGGCGAGGGGGTCGTCCGGAGGCCGCCTCGACATCGAGGGCCGAGGGCCCCCCTCGCGGCGGCGTCGGTCGAGCACGAACCAGGCACCTGCGGCCGCGATGGCAAACGAGATGACGGCGGTGGCGATCAACGATCGCGACGGGTCGCCGCCGGCCGCATTCGTCCCCGCATCGGGCGAGACCGTGACCGTGACGTTCGCGTCCGCGCTGTTCCCCGAACCATCCATCGCCCGAGCGTAGATCGTCCTCGGTCCAATCGTCAAGTTGATGATCGCGTTCCATGATGCGGTCCCCAGGGTGGCGAGGGTCCAGGTCCTGCCATCCGCGCTCACTTCGACCCATGCGAGACCGACATCGTCCGACGCCGTCCCGGACACGTTCAGAGGCCCGGGGGCGACGAGGGCTCCTGGGCCCGGGGAGACAATCGCGATGGTCGGGCTCGTCGTGTCCGGGCCGGAGCTCGATCCCTTCGGCGTCGCGGAGATCGGAGGACTTCGAGGTCCGGTCCCGACCGCGTTCACCGCCGCGACGGCGTAATAGTACGTGACCCCGTTCGTCACCCCGCCGTCGAAGAGGGACAGCGACTTCGAACCGGAGATCAGGACCGCCAGGTTGCTCGGCGACGTCCCGCGATAAACAGTGTAGTTTTCGACCGGGCTGCCTCCGTCCGATGCGGGAGCGTACCATCGCAACGTGACCGCCCGATTCCCCGCCGTCGCCACGAGATTCTGCGGAGAGGCGGGGACGGCAGGGCCGGAGGAGGGCGTGGCCGAAGCTTCCACCGAGAGCGCTCCTTCTCCCACCCGGTTCACGGCGCTGACCCGGTAGTAATAGGCCTGGCCATTCGTGAGCCCGCCGTCCGCGTAGGAATCGTTTCCCCCAGCGACCGTGACGAGGAGGGTCGTGCCGCCCGACGTCGTGCCCCGGTAGATCTTGTATCCCGTCACCGGTGCGCCGCCGTCAAACCCCGGGCCGGACCATTGGAGCGTCACGAGCCCGTTGCCCGCGATCGCGTCGAGCTTCTGTGGGGCGTCCGGATAGGTCGCGGGCCTCGCCGAGGCCTCGCTGGACGGGAGACCTTCGCCGATCGCATTGATCGCGCTGACGACGTAGTAATACCTCTGTCCATTCGCGAGTCCGGTATCCTGATACGAAAGGACGTTCCCCACATCGACGTGGTACGACCGGTTGTTGCTGTTCGTCCCACGGTAGAGCCGGTATCCAGTGATCGCCGAGCCGCCGTCGAAGCCCGGTGCGGACCAGGTCAGGCTCACCGTCCCACTTCCCGGACTCGCGTGGAGGCCCTGCGGCGCGTCGGGCGCCGTCGGTCCCGCGGTAGGGGTCGCCGAGGCCTCGCCGGAAGGGTCGCTTTCTCCGATCCCGTTGACGGCGGTCACGACGTAGTAGTAGGTCACGCCGTTCGTGACGCCGGTGTCCGTGTACGCGGAGACATTTCCCACCGTGGTCAGGGGGGATTTGCCGCTCGAAGAGGTCCCGCGGTAGATCGTGTAGTTCGTGATCGGCGAGCCGCCGTCGGACGAGGGCGCGAGCCAACCGAGGGTCACGCGGGCATCGCCGGCGGCGGCGGAGAGGCTCCGGGGCGGACTCGGCACGGTCTGACCCGAGACCGGAGTCGCGGATGCTTCGTTCGAGGGCGGGCCTTCCCCGACCTCGTTCACCGCGGTCACCTTGTAGTAGTAGGTCTTCCCGTTCGTCAGCGGAGAATCCGTATACGACAGGACGTCGGGGACGGTCGCGATCAGGGAAAGTTGGCCGCCCGAGACGGTCCCGCGATAAATCTTGTAGTTCGTGATCGGCGCTCCGCCGTCGGAGGACGGAGGCGACCATGACAACGAGACGCTCGCGTCTCCTGCCGTTGCGACCAGGTCCCTCGGGGCTCCTGGGGCGGTGTGCGGCGCGGCCGGGGTCGCCGAGGCTTCGTTCGACAGAGGTCCTTCATTGACCGAGTTGACGGCCGAGACCTTGTAGTAATACGTGTTCCCGTTGGTCACGGACGTGTCCGTGTACGACAGGACATCCCCGATCGTGTCGAGTAGCGTCTCGCCGTTGGAAGACCCGCCGCGGTAGATTTTGTAATTCGTGATCGGCGACCCGCCGTCCGAGCCAGGAGCGGACCACGCCAGGTCAACCGTCCCGTCTCCGGCAGTTGCGGTGAGGCCTTGCGGTGCGTCGGGAGGTGTCGCGGGCGGGTTCGGAGTCGCCGAGGCCTCGTTCGAAGGCGGCCCCTCCCCGGCCGCATTCTTGGCGGTGACCTGATAGTAATACGTCCGCCCGTTCGTCACCGACGAGTCGGTGTAGGTGAGGGACAGCCCGGCGGAAGCGAGGAACGACTCCTGGTTCGATGCGGTCCCGCGGTAGACCCGGTATTCGAGGATGGGCAGGCCGCCGTCATTGGCGGGCGGATCCCACGTGAGGTCGACGTGCCCGTCGCCCGGCGTCGCCGCCAGGTTCTGCGGCTGCGTCGGAGGCGTCGCGGGAGCGTTCGGGGTTGCGGAGGCCTCGTTCGATCGCGGTCCCTCTCCGGCGCTGTTCTCAGCAGTGACCTGGTAGTAATACGTCTGCCCGTTGTTGACGCTCGTGTCCGTGTAGGCCAAGACGGGCCCCGCATCGGCGAGGGGCGTCTCCCCGTCGTGGGACGTGCCACGGTAGACCTTGTAGTTCGTGATCGGCGCTCCGCCGTCGGACGAAGGCGGAGACCATGCGAGGACGACGGTGGCATCGCCCGCCGTCGCCGTCAGACTTTGAGGAGCGCCGGGCGGAGTGGCGGGGGCGTTCGGCGTTGCAGAGGCTTCGTTGGACGGACCGCTATCTCCGATGCTGTTGACGGCGGTCACGTAATAGTAGTAGGTCTGGCCGTTGTTCAAACCCGTATCCGAATACGAGAGGACGTCGCCAAGTTCCGTGAGGAACGATTCTCCGTTCTGGGAGGTCCCTCGATAGACTTTGTAGTTCGTGATCGGCGACCCGCCGTCCGAGCCAGGAGCGGACCACGCCAGGTCAACGGTCCCGTCTCCCGCTGTTGCGGTGAGGCCTTGGGGTGGGTCGGGAGGTGTCGCGGGCGGGTTCGGAGTCGCCGACGCCTCGTTGGATGGGTCGCTGTTCCCGATCAGGTTCGTCGCGACGACTTCGTAGTAGTAAGTATGGCCATTGGTGACGGTGATGTCGATCCAACTCGTTACCAGCCCCACTCCGGCCAGGAGCGATTCCCCACCGGGGGAGTCTCCGCGGTAGACGAGGTAGGCGAGGAGCGGAGATCCGCCATCATCGTCGGGAGGATCCCACGTCAGGCTCACTTGGCCGTCGCCACCGACCGCCGTCAGGTTCCGAGGGGGCGAAGGCGGTGTCGGGAGCAGGGTTGGTTCGACGTGGCCCATTGCGCGATCGATCCTTGGGCCGATCTGCGCCGACGTTCCAAGCACGGCTGCAACGACGAGGGAAACGAATGCCAAGGTCGCCAAGATCGTCGTCCGCCGATGGCGGCCCTGCGCTCTTGCGAATGAATCGGGGGGGTTGCGCCCGACCCGCTCGGACACGGGGATGATACCCCCGAATCAGGGGCATATCTTCCCCGGTTAGCCTCGAACACAAGTGGAGCCCGGCCCGAAGGGAGACCTACGCCTTCGTGCGCGACGCCGCCAGCTCCCTCTCTCGCAACTCCCTTCGGAGGACCTTGCCCACCAACGATTTTGGCAGGTCCTGCACGAACTCCACCGCCTTGGGCACCTTGAACGCCGCGAGTCGCTCCTTGCAGAACGCGACGATCTCCGATTCCGTCGCGGTCGCCCCGGCCTTGAGGACGATGAACCCCTTCACGGATTCGCCGCGATAGGCGTCCGGGATGCCAATCACCGCGGCCTCGGCCACCGCCGGATGCATGAACAGAACTTCCTCGACTTCCCGCGGGTAGACATTGTACCCGGAACAGAGGATGAGGTCCTTCTTTCGGTCGACGATGTAGAAGTATCCATCCTCGTCCATCTTCGCGATGTCCCCGGTCAACAGCCATCCGTCGTGGAGGACGGCCGCGGTCTCCGCGGGATGGTTCCAGTACCCTTTCATCACCTGCGGGCCGCGCACGGCCAGCTCCCCCGCTTCCTTCGGTGGCACTTCCTTCGACGGGTCCTCAGGATCGACGAGCTTCGCGTCGGTGTCCGGGAACGGGATGCCGATGCACTCCTTGACGACGCCGTTGATCGGATTGCAATGGGTGACCGGCGACGCTTCCGTGAGGCCGTAGCCTTCGACGAGTCGCCCGCCTGTCGCGGCCTCGAACTGCCGCCGTACTTCGTTCGGTAGCGGCGCCGCGCCGGAGATGCAGGCCCGCACGGACCGCAAGTCGTACTTCGCCAAGTTCGGATGACGGAGGATCGCAATGTACATCGTGGGGACGCCCGGAAAGAGGCTCGGCTTCGACTTGTCGATCAACTTGAGGATCGCGTCGATTTCGCGGGGATTCGGGTAGAGGATGACTTCGTCGGCCTTCGCGATCGAGAGGAGCATGACGGCCGTGAGGCCATAGACGTGGAACAGCGGGATCGCCCCGAGGACTCGTTCCGAGCCCTGCGATTTCGTGGCGAACCAGGCCGCGGTCTGCATCGCATTCGCGACGAGGTTCCGATGGGTCAGCATCGCACCTTTCGGGGTCCCGGTCGTCCCGCCCGTGTACTGGAGCACGGCGACGTCATCGGGATCGGCGGATGCCTCTGTCGATTCGGGAGGCGTCCGCGCGAGATCCGCAAAACGATGGATCCACGATTCCCGCGGGATCGTGAGGGGCCAGTGGCCCGCCTTCTTGAGGTCCTTCCTTCGCTTGATGGGATAGAGCTGGCGCAACGGCGTCTTCAGGAATTCCGCAGCATCGCAGACGACGACCCGCTTGATCGCCGTGCGCGGTTTGGTCTTCACCAGGTTGTGCCAGAACAGGTCGAGGGCCACGACCGTCTCGACGCCGGCGTCGTTCCACAGGGCCTCGAGCTCGCGGGGCGTGAGGATCGGGTTGGTCTGCACGACGATGGCGCCCGCGCGGAGGGCCGCGAAGAACGCGACGACGAAATGCGGGGTGTTCGGGAGGAGGAGGGAGACTCGGTCCCCCGCCTTCACGCCGATCGTTCGGAGGCCCGCCGCGAAACGATCGACGGTGGCATCGAGGTCCCGATAGGTCAGGGTCTTCCCGTAGAACGTGAGGGCGGGCCGGTCCCCGTGTTCGCGTGCGGTGCGACGTAGCAACTCTTGGACCGCGATGTCCGGATAGTCCAGGGAGCGGGGCACGTCGGCCGGCCATCGCGCGAACCACGGCCTCTCGACGATGGCCGCCCCCCGCATCATGGTCGGTATCGACGGCCCGCTAGAAAAAGCGTGTGGACCGTGCGCGAATCCGCAACCGTTATCCGGCCTCGGCACCCTCGTGGCCCGATGCCGTCCGGGCCTCGCCTGCGAATCGAGAAGAAGGGTGCAAGCGCGGTCCTGTGGATCGACAATCCCCCGCGAAACGCCCTGCGCCTCTCGATGATTTCCGACCTCGCGGCCCGCGTTCCCGAGATCGAGAAGGACGATGGGATCCACGCCCTCGTCGTCGCGGGTTCAGGCGGGCTCGTGTTCTCTTCCGGCATCGACATGGAGGAGTGGGCAAAACTCGCCCCGAAGGAGGCACAGGAGCAGGTGACCCGCGGACAGGACGCCTTCTGGGCCTTCGAGCATCTGACGAAGCCGACCGTCGCGGCCGTCACCGGGGTGGCCCGCGGTGCGGGCGCCGAGCTCGCGCTCGCCTGCGACATTCGAATCGCAGACGAGACGGCAATCTTCTCGCATCCCGAGGCACGGATCGGCTGGATGCCGAGCCATGGAGGCACGGCCCGGCTCTCGAAGATCGTCGGCCGTTCGATGGCGCTTGAACTCCTGGTGTCGGGGAAAGAACTCCCCGGCCTCGACGCGCTCCGCCTCGGCATCGTCGACCACTTGACCGCCCCCGGCGAAGCGATCCCTCAGGCGCGGGCCCTCGCGGACGCATTCGCAGAGAAGCCTCGGTCGGCCGTGAAGGCCATCAAGCGGACCCTCGCGGAAGGCGACGAGAAACCGTATCGGAATCGCTTCTTACTGGAATCTCAACACGCCGTCCAACTCTTGTGGGACGAGGAGTACCGGGCGGCCATCGCGAAGTTGCGCGGCAAGAGCTAGCGTCGGCGGTCGCCGGAGCGCGGGATCGTCAACCTTTCCGGAGGACGGTGTCCCGCGGTCCCCATCGCTTGAGTTCCAAGTCCACGCCGACATCCGTGACCACGAAGGAGCCGTCCCGGATGCCCGCGTCCTTGAGGATCTTGCGGCGTTGCTCCTCGCTCTCGAAGGAGAGGATCGACCGGAAGAGGCCGAAGTCGATCTCGACCGCCTCGTTGACGTGCACCGCCCCCGTGAGGCGCGTGCCGCTCGCGAGGACCGAACCGATCATCTCGATTCGGCGTGCGCGGACGCGCTTGAGGTAGCCGTAACAAATGACCCGCCCGTCCGCCCATTCGCCGGCCCGGACCTTGGCGTAAGTCTCCCGCGGGTCGTACGCGTGCACGTCGAGGAAGGTCTTCGGATCCTTCGGATCGTACGACCATCCTTTCTGGGGGTCGCGAGAAATGCGGATGCGGATTTCGCCCTCTTCCTCGCATTCGCACATGATCGCTTGCAAGATCCGCCCCTTCACCGGAAACGAGGCCTCGAATTCGAGCCCGGACTTGATGGGGCGCGTCAACGACCGGCCAAGCGCCGTGGCGACGATAAATTCGACGACGCGTGAGGTTCAAGGCATCCCGGGGCCTTACGCAGAGGAGGACACGGGGGAGCGGCCATCCCGGAGGAACGCCTGGTCCACAACTACCTGATCGAGGAAGGCCTCGCCCGTCACCTGCCCAAGAAAATCGAGATCTGGGAGGAGACCCTCCGCGATGGCGAGCAGACGCCGGGCGTCGCCTATAGCCCGGAGGAGAAGGTCCAGATCGCCCGATTCCTCGACGAGATCCACGTCCCCATCATGGACGTCGGGATTCCCGTCGTCTCGAAGGAGGAAGCGCGCGCAGTCCGTGCGATTGCGGACGCAGGGCTCGATGCGACGGTGATGGCGGCTGCGCGGACCGTCCGGAAGGACGTCGAGGCCTGCATCGATTGCGGCGTGGACGAGATCGCGCTTTTCACGGCCGGCTCGGACCTCCACATCCGGCACAAGCTCGGCATGACGAGGGAGCAGGTGAAAGAGGTCGCCGTCCGCGAGACCGAATATGCCGTCGCCCACGGCGTCGCGGTCTCGTTCGTCACGGAGGACACGTTCCGCGCGGACCTGGATTTCGTCGTCGACTTGTACAATGCCTGCACCGAGGCGGGGGCCCATCGGGCCGTGGTCTGCGACACGGTCGGCGTGATGACGCCCCCCGGGATCCGGTGGTTCTTCGGTCGACTGAAGGAGCGGCTCATCCCCACGCAACTGTCGTTCCACGGGCACAACGACTTCGGACTCGCCGTGGCGAACAGCCTCGCCGCGGTCGAAGAAGGCGTGGAGGTGCCCCACACCTGCGTCAACGGCCTCGGAGAACGGTCCGGCAACGCGAGCTTCGAGGAGTTCGTCCTCGCGCTCGAGTCCCTGTACGGATTCGACACGGGGATCGACGTCTCCCGACTCTACGAGCTATCCCAGCTCGTCGAACGGCTGAGCGGCATCCCGGTGGCCGTCGGGAAGCCTTTGGTCGGCCACAACGCCTTCGCCCACGAGTCCGGCATCCACGCGCACGGCGTCATCAAGCACACGGCGACGTACGAGCCGATTCAACCCGAGCGAATCGGGCGACAGCGGACGTTCGTCTTCGGAAAGCACACCGGGTCGCAAGCCGTCGCCGAGAAACTTCGATCCGCCGGAATCGAGGCCGCGCCGGAAGAGGTCCTGCGACTCGTCTCCCTCATCAAAGATTTCGCGGAAGCGCGGTCGAAGAAGGACCAACAGGCGTTCATTGCGACCTTTCGGGACCGTGTCGAGCGCCAACGGGGCGTGACCGACGAGGAGTTCTGGTCCCTCGCCCGGAAGGCGGGGATCGCGGCCCGCCAGCGGCCGAAGTCCTGACCTCGGCTAGCTCGGCCGGTCCGGCGGGTCGATCGGATTCGCGGAAGCCGCTGCGGATCGCGCGGACACCGCACGCCCCACGAGCGCGACTCGGCGAGAGATTGAGACGTAGATTCCGCCGAGGACGATCGCGGAGCCGATGAGATCCACGGCGTCGAACGTCTCGTTCCCCACGGTGGCCCCGAGGAGGATCGCGGTGATGGGAGTGATGAGGGCGACGAAGGACAAGGACGTGGCCTCCGCGGTCTTGAGGAGCCATTGCCAGGTGACGAACGTGACGACGGACCCGGCCAAGGCGAGGAACAGGATCGCCCCGATCCCTTCCGGCCAGGAGGGAACGCGCCAGGTTTCCCTCGCCGTGACGGAGAGCGCGGCCAGGCTCGCGGCTCCGACCGCCATCGCCCCGGCGTTGAACGTCACCGGGTCCGCCTCGGCTCCCCAGCGTTTGAGGGCCACGGTCGCGACCGCGGCGCAGGTCGCGGAGAGCACGATCGCGATCATGGGGAACGCCTTGTCCGCGCCCGCGGTGGCGATCTGCCCGCGGAAGATTAGGAGGATGCCCCCGAATCCCAAGCCGATGCCCGCGAGCTTCTGGACGGTCAGTCGCTCTCCGGGGAGCAAGGCGTTTGCGACGACGGCCGTCAGGAGCGGCAACGTCGCGAACAGGATTGCCGAAAGACCGCTTTCGACCCCGTTGTTCTCTCCCCAGTAGATGAGGCCGTAGTCCGCGGTGAAGAGGACGAGGCCGACGAAGACGACGAGCTTCCATTCCGTCCGGTTCGCGGGCCACTTCGAACGGAACGGCAGCGCGAGGACCGCCAAGGTCGCCGAAGCGACAAAGAACCGGAGGGACGCCGCGAGGAATGGCGGAGCTCCCTGCAGCCCGATGCGGATCGCGAGCCAGGTCGAGCCCCAGATGACGCAGAGCATGGCGAACGCCGCGCCCCGGACGAGTCGGGGATTCACGGCGGGCCGAAGCCTCGCTGCCTTTTAGCCTTGGTCCCGGCGGACGCCGCGTCATCGGGCCGGTTCGGCGAATCGTCGTCGGATCCTCTCGCAACTTGCTGAACCAGCTTTATGAGCCGCGTCGGGGATGAGGTACATCGGACGATGCCCCCGCTCACGATGTCGGAGAAGATCCTCGCGAAGGCGAGCGGAAACGAATCCGTTCGACCGGGCCAGATCGTCGATGGGTCCGTCGACCTGTTGTACATGCACGAGATGCTCGCGATGGCGCTGATCCCCTTCGGCGAGATCGGGACCGCGAAGGTCTGGGACCCGACGAAGATCGTGGTCACGTTGGACCATTGGGTCCCTCCGCCGACGCCGGAGATCGCGAAGATGCATCAGACGATCCGGGACTTCTGCCGGAGGCAGGGCATCCAACGATTCCACGACGTCGGGGACCATGGCATCGTGCACCAGCTCATCGCGGAGCGAGGCTACGCGCATCCGTGGGACCTGGTGATCGGGAGCGACAGTCACACGAACATGGTGGGCGCCCTTGGCGCGTTCGCGGCCGGCATCGGGGCGACGGACACCGCCGCGGTGATGGCGACCGGCCGTCTGTGGCTGCGCGTCCCGGAGACGATTCGCGTCGACGTCCGAGGCACGCTCGGTCGGTGCACCGGGGCCAAGGACGTGATCCTGAAGGTGATCGGGACGACCGGGGACGACGGGGCCCGATACGCCGCGGTCGAGTTCGCGGGCCCGACTGTTGGGGCCCTCCCGATGAACGAGCGGTTCGTCCTGTGCAACATGACGACGGAGATGGGCGCGAAGGTCGGGATGATCGCCGCCGACGAGACGACGAAGCGGTATCTAGCCCACAACGGCATCCCGTTTCGACCGATTTCGTCCGATGACGGGGCGACTTTTGCGAAGTCCTTTGCGTTCGACGTCGACGGCATGGGCCCGCAGGTGGCCTGTCCCTCGAACCCCGCCAACCTCAAACCGGTCGAGGAGGTCCAGGGCACCAAGATCGACGTCGCGTTCCTCGGTTCGTGCACGAACGCCCGGATCGAGGACCTGCGCATCGCGGCGGAGTTGTTGAAGGGCGAGAAGGTCGCACCGGGCGTTCGGTTTCAGATCACCCCCGCCTCGCAGATCATCTATCGCCAGGCGCTCGAGGAGGGCCTGATCGAGATCTTCATGGATGCCGGGGCGACGTTCACCTCGTCGACCTGCGGCCCCTGCTTCGGGGGCCACCTTGGCACCCTCGCGGGCGATGAAGTTTGCATCTCCTCGACGAACCGCAACTATCCGGGCCGCATGGGGTCGCCTCAGGCGCAGGTGTATCTCGCCTCTCCTTGGACGGTGACCGCTTCCGCGATCCATGGAGAAATCACGGATCCGCGAAAAGTCTAGTCCCTCCGACTGAAGGGGCCGGAAGGCTTCGCCAGGTTCGCGCCTTCACGCCAGCTTTATTGGTCCCCGCCCCTTGAGGAAACCGATGCTCCGTGAGTTCCGCGGTCGCGTGTGGACGTTCGGGGACGACGTGTCGACCGACCACATCATCGCGGGCAAGTACCTCGGGACGACGGACGCGAAGGTGTTCGCGGCGCACGCGTTCGAGGCCGTAGACCCGACGTGGTCGAGCAAGGTGCAGCCGGGGGATGTGATCGTCGCGGGGGACAACTTCGGCTGCGGCTCCAGCCGCGAACAGGCCCCCGTCGCCCTCAAGACCCTCGGCATCTCAGGAATCCTCGCCAATTCCTTTGCCCGCATCTTCTTTCGGAACGCGATCAACCTCGGTTTCCCCGTCCTCGAATGCCCCGGGTTGCGAGCGAAGGTGCAACCCGGCGACGTCATCGAGGTCGACATGGCCCGCGGAGAGGTCCGTATCCCGCATGGCCAGGTCATGCGGTTCACCGCCCTGCCGCCGAACGTGCTCGAGATCCTGGAGGCGGGCGGCCTGGTCGCGAAGATTCGCTCGGACCTCTCGACGAAGAGACCTTGATTCTGGCTACTGAAAACGAGGCCGTGCCGTTGCCGGGCAACCCACATCATGGTCGTGGAACGTTAACTATATGCGAGCGGCCACCACTTGCTGCATGGCGCCGAGCGGGAATTCCGTTCGACGGACCAGTTCGGATTCCTTTTTCTAAGGGGTCTGGAAGGGGGGAGTGGAGTGAACAAGCGAAACAGATCGATGCTGACTCTGGCGGCGTTTCTCGTGGCTATGACGGTGGGAATCGGGACGGCAATCGCAGTCACGTTGTTCTATCATCACATGCCGGGGGTTTCCGTCAGCGCGACGATCACGCGAAATTGTGATCCCACCGTTGCCGACCCGCCGGGTGTGACGGTGGGGACGAATGGTCAGGAGACCTTCTGGTGCAGTCCCACCTCGAGTGCGATCACGATGACGGGCCCGCTGACTGCGACGCCGACGTTCACGGATACGTTCCGAGCTCCCTATGTCAGCCTATGGCTCTACAAGGCCGACGGGAACGTCCTCACCGGAAATTGCTCTGTCCGAACGGGCGCCTTGCAGCTCCAAAACAACACGGCCATGACGTTGCCGGCGGGGAATTTCAACTACTGCGCCGAGTACTTTGATGTCCCGGACAGCGGGCTCAAGAGTTTCATCGTCAAGTGGGACGCTTGAAGACCCCCCGCGCACCGGTTGAGTCTCCCGAGGATCGGACGCAACGAGAAGCGTGAGCCCGTGGGCGTTCTGCGCCGGCGTCACGCCGACGTTCCGAACCCTTATGCTGGCTCCCACCTTCCGCCGGCCCGATGGCGTACAAGCTGGTCCTCCTCCCTGGGGATGGGACCGGCCCCGAGGTCATGCGAGAGGCCGTGAAGGTCCTGAAGGCGATCCAAGACTCGTTCGGCCTGTCTTTCGAGACGATCCCCTTTCCCGCGGGCGGCCAGTATTATCTCGACACGGGAGCCGAGTGGCCCGACGGCGCCTTCGAGTCCTGCAAGTCCGCGGACGCGATCCTGCTCGGCGCGGTCGGTTTGCCGGAGGCGACCCTTCCGAACGGCGAGGTCGCCGGCGTCGGCGTGGTCTTCGGCCTCCGATTCGGGCTGGACCTGTACGCGAATGTCCGCCCGACCAAACTCTATCCGAACGTGCGGCACAAGGTCCACGACGGTTTCAAGCAGGTATGGGAGCCCGGCAAGGTCGATTTCGTCATCGTCCGGGAGAACACCGAGGGGCTGTACACGCCGGCTCGCGGGTTCCTGTCCCGCGGCGGGATTGACGAGCTCGCGGTGGACAGCCGGATCATCACCCGAAAAGGCGCCGAGCGCGTGATCCGTTTCGCCTTCGAACTCTCCCAGCAGAGGTCGGGCGCGCCGGCGGATCGGACGCGCCGCGTGACCTGCGTCGACAAGTCGAACGTGACCGCCGGCTGCAAACTCTTCCGACGAATCTACGATGAGGTCGCGGCCAAGTATCCCGACATCCGGAGGGACTACGCGTACATCGATGCGTTCCAGCAGTGGCTGGTTCGCTCGCCGGAGGCGTACGACGTCGCGGTGACGTCCAACGTGTTCGGGGACATTGCGACGGACTTGGCCGCCGTCCTCCAAGGCGGGATGGGCATGGCGGCGGGGGGCAACATCGGCGACGCGCACGCGATGTTCGAGCCGATTCACGGCAGCGCCCCGAAGCACGCCGGCCGCGACGAAGTCAATCCGATCGCGATGATCCTGGCGGTCCAGATGATGCTCGACTGGCTCGGTCGTAGAAAGAAGGACAAGGCCCTCCGGGATGCGGCCGTGGCGGTCGAAGCCGCCGTCGAGCGTCACTTGCGCGAGGGGAAGGCCCTCACGTACGACCTCGGCGGAAAGGCTCGATGCAGCGAGGTCGGGAGCGCGATCGCCGCGTCGATCCAACCCATCGCGAAGGGTCGGCCATAGACTAACGCTCCCTCCATTCGTAAAGCCACCAGGCCGCGACGAGGCCCACGGCCGCCGAAAGGATCAGGAGGCCTCCGTCGACCGCGAAATTCGTGGACGGTTCGAGTCCCAGCGCCCCTTGGACCAGGAGGGCCGCGTACGTCGCGGGCAGCAACCTCGCGATCTCCCCCCATCCGGAGGGAAGCCGCGAGATCGGATAGTAAAGGGGCGAGAGGATCCCGAGGAGCGTGAAGATCAGATTCCCGACGGGCCAGACCTCGCGCTGGCTCCGCAGGCGACTCGAGACCGCGATGCCGATGGCGGAGTAGAGGATCCAGATCGTGAGAATGCAGGCGATCAACACGATCCATCCGAACAGGGAGACGGCCGTCACCATCGAGAGGATGATCCCGAGGACGACGATCGCGGGCATCGCGGGGATCAGGTTCGAGAAGGCGATGCCGAAGAGGTAACGCACCTTGTCGACGGGCGACGCGACGAAGATGTCCTGCAGCCGCAATTCGATCCGGAAGACGGCGGAATCGGACAGGCACCAGCTACCGATGTTCTGGGTCGAGAAGAGCATCGCGCCCGCGACCTGCAAGGGGAAAAGTTCCGGCGGCGCGATCACATGCAGGAAGTAAAGGAAGAAGAACGGCTGCAGGAGGGGCACGATCGCCGCGGCCGGGCTCCGCCAGACCCACCTCCAGCCGATGAAGGCCCAGGCCGGGAGGACTCGACCGCGTTGGGGGTGGGAGCGGAGCGGCGTTTCCGCGGCCATCCTCACGGCTCCCGGGCCGTCCGCCGGGCCCAATAGATGCCGAAGGCGAAGAGGACGAGCGCCTCCCCCGCGAGGGCGATTGCCGCGACGGTCGCCTCGGTCCGCGTCAAGCTCTCGAGGCCTGCCGCCGCATCGACGAGGACCGCGGCCGCGCTCGTCGGCAGCAGGAGGGCCACGGAGCGCCACCCGACCGGCACGCTCCCGAGCCGATAGAACACCGGCGGCACGACGCCGAACAGATTCGTCAGGAGGGCCGAGTAGGGCCAGATGGTCTTCATGTCCTTGAACAAGGTCGAGACGACGTACCCGATCGTCGACGAGACGGCCCAGACCGCGAGGAGGCAGACGATCAACGTGAGTCCCGCGACCGCGTCGAGGGGGTGGAGGATTTGCAAGATGCCGAGGAGCACGAGGCTCGGCGGCAGGTACGCGACGAGCATGCCGCCGGCAAGCCCGACGAAGTAGCTTTCCGGCGAGAGGGGACTCGCATGGTACAGCTCGTTCAACTTGTGGTCGATGCGGATGTAGGCAGCTTCGTTCAAGACCCGCTGTCCGATGAGGAACATCGAGTAGACGAGGGCACCGACCAGCGTCACCGGGAGGAGTTCGGGCGCGAGAATCGCGACGAACACGATCAACGCGCCGGGCGTCAGGGTGCCCGTCAAGATCGCGAGCCATTCGTGGAGCTGCACGCGGATCTCCGTCGCGAGGAAGACGCCCGAACCCGCCCAGCGAAGTCGGAACGCCATGCCCTCACTCCTCGTCGATCGATCGTCCGACGATCGTGAGGAAGGCTTCTTCGAGGGTGACGGGGCCGACCGTCGCGGACAGCTGGTTGCGGAGGGCAAGGTCCATGATTTCGTGGATTCGCTCGGGACCCGTGATCACGGAGAGGGCCGTCCCCTCCTCGACGGTCCTTCCGAAGGAGCGGAACAGGTCCCGGACCGGGCCGCCGTTCTCGATCGACACGCGCAAGGTCCCTCCGATTTGCCGCTTCGCATCCGCCGCGGTCCCTTCGAACAGGATCCGTCCTTCCTCGACGATGTAGAGCCGCTCGGAAAGGGCCTCCGCCTCGTCGAGGTAGTGTGTCGTGAGCAAGACCGTGGATCCTTTCCTCGTGAGTTCCCGCAGGACGTCCCAAACGGCCCGACGGGCGAAGGGGTCCAGGCCGATCGTCGGCTCGTCGAGGAACATGAGAGGGGCCTCCGTCGCCATGACCGTGGCGACCATGGCGCGTTGTTTCTGCCCGCCGCTCAACGTGACGCTCAGGCGGTCCGCGACCTCGAGAAGCCCCATCTTCTCCAGGGCCACTTCGGTCCTCGACCGGGCGATCTCTCGGGAGATGCCGCGGGCCCTCAGGTAGCAGTACACCTGTTCTCGAGGCGTGAGGTGAAAGAACGGCTTCCCCTCCTGCGGCACGACCGCGATCAGGGGCCTAACCCGTTCCGGCTCCTCGACGACGTCGAAGCCGAAGACGTGAATCCGACCCGACGTCGGGAGGAGGAGCGTGGAGGCGATTCGCAGGAACGTCGTCTTGCCGGCGCCGTTCCGTCCGAGGAGCGACATCCGCTCCCCCCGACGAATGGAAAGGGAGACCCCTCGCAAGGCCTCGACGTGCGGTCCGATGCGGCCGCGGTATACCTTCCGCACGTCCTCCGCTTGGAGGGGCTCGTCCGACACGCGCCGGTGCAGGCGAACGACGCGTATAAAGATAGATTCGGATGCGGCTAGGGCCAGCCTTTCTCGGATGCCGGCTCCTCACCCGCTCCCATCATCGCGAAGGCCGCCTGCCGTTTCGCCTCCTTTTCCTTCTCGCTCATCTTGACCGGCATGGAGACGGACCAGATGTGGCCGAAGGGATCCTGGAGCTTGCCGTACCGCTCTCCCCAGAACTGGTTCTCCAGTGGGAGGGTTGGCTTCGCGCCGGCGTTCAGGGCCTGGTTCCAAAGTTTGTCGACATCTTTCGAGTTGATGTGGAGGTTCACCGTCGTCGAACCCGCCGAGGTCGGGGATTTCGAATCGCCGCCCGGAAACTCGTCGGACATCATGATGATCGAATCGCCGATCCGGATCGCGGCGTGCATGATGGAGCCGTCTGGCATCGGAGACCGGTTGACCTCCTTCGCGCCGAACGCCCGTTTGTAGAACTCGATCGCCTTCGACGCTCCGTCGATCACCAGGTACGGCGTCACGGTCCGCTGCCCTGCGGGATTGGCGGTGCTCGCCGCCGCCCGCGGCCTGGATGTGCCTTTCGATTTCGTTCGCGTCGTCGTTCGCTTTGCTCGTCGAGCCATTGGAAAACTCCCCGAGGTGCAAAACGAATCCGACGTTTAAGGATGACTCACGGGACGCCGGAGCGGACCTCGCGTCCCAGCCAGAGGCCCATGAGGACCTCGTCGACGTACGCTCCGCGAATCCGGACGTGGCTACGGCGGACGCCTTCCTCGACGAAGCCGAGGGACTCGTACAACCGGCGGGCCCGGGCGTTCGTCGCAAAGACCGCGAGCTCCGCTTTCTCGAAGCCCTGGGCCCGCATCCACTCGAGGATTCGCTCCATCAGGACGCGGCCGAGTCCAACTTCCCGCCACCCGTCCCGGATGGCGATGCCGACTCCTCCGACGTGGCGGTCCTTCGGATACGTCCCTCCTTGACAGTCCGCCGATCCGACCACCTCGCGACCGGCCAGCGCGAGGAGCAGTACACTCCGGATCCCATCGAACGAGGACAGCCACCGCCGTTCCTCGTCGAGGTTGTCTACCCGTTCGATCATGATGTAGACGTGTTCCGCGCCGATCAGGTTGATGTTCTTGAGGGTCGCCTCCGCATCGTCCACCGACACGGGTCTAATCAGGACGGCCCGCCCGTCCCTCAAGGTCACGCGCTCGGCGCGCAACGGATCCGCCATAGGTCACAAGGGGAACTTGTCGAGCATCTCCGGCCGGCGGCGCTCCCCGGAAGCGAGGTAAGCCTCCATCTGCTCCCGAATCTGCGGGCTCATCTCTTCGTAGACGTCCGAGAAGAGCGTCTCGATCGCGGGCGGCGGTTGCCGCTCGACCTCTTTGATCGTGTTCTGGACGAGGTCATCGAGCTCGGCCCGCAGGGCGTCTTCGCGGTCCTTTGACCAGAGCCCCTTCAGCTCGAGGTACTTCCGCATCCGGTCGATCGGATCCCGCCGGCCCCAGGCCTCGACCTCGTCCTTGGGGCGGTATCGGGTCGGATCGTCGCTCGACGAATGCGGGCCCATCCGGTAGGTGAGGGCCTCGATGAGAGTCGGGCCGCCGCCTCCCCGAGCCTTGTCGACCGCGGCCTTCGTGACCGCGTAGACGGCGAGCAAGTCGTTTCCGTCGACCCGGACGCCGTCCATCCCATAGGCGCGCGCTTTCTCCGCGATCGTCTTCGCGGCCGTCTGCTTCGCGACGGGCACGGAGATGGCCCATTGGTTGTTCTTGCAGAAGAAGATCGTCGCGGCCTTGAAGACGCCGGCAAAATTCATCCCGGCGTGGAAGTCGCCCTCGCTCGTGGCCCCGTCTCCGAAATACGCTAGGCTGACGACGTCCTCGTGACGAATCTTCGCGGCCCATGCGGCGCCGACGGCCTGCGTGATTTGCGTGCCGACGGGACTCGAGGTCGTCACGTGATGGATGTCGCTCGCCCCGAAGTGGTTGGGCATCTGGCGGCCTCTCTGCGGGTCCGCGGCGTTTCCGTAGGCCTGCGCGATGAGCGTCTCGATTGGGAAGCCGCGCCAGATTGCCGCACCGGGTTCGCGGTACGCCGGGAAGACCCAATCCCGTTTCTCGAGGGCCATCGCGCTCCCCACCTGGCACGCCTCTTCCCCGGTGCTCGGCACGTAGAAGCCGATGCGCCCCTGGCGCTGGAGGGAGAGCATCCGCGAATCGAGCGTGCGGACGAGCACGAGGTTTCGATACCCCGTCAGGAGGAGATCGGGCGAGAGCTTCGGCTCCAACTTCGAATCGTACGTCCCGTCGACGTCGACGATGCGCAGGAGGCTCTCCTCGGTCGTCCTCTCACCCCCTCCGATCCGGGTCGCCCCGGATCATCTTCTCGGCGAAGAACTCGCCGGCCCGGTAGGACGAGCGCACGAGGGGCCCGGCGGCCACGTAGGCGAAGCCCATCGCCTCTCCGGCCTCGCGGAGGCGGTCGAAAGCCTCGGGAGGCACGAACTCTTGGACCGGGAGGTGCCATCCGCTCGGACGCAAGTACTGGCCGAGGGTCACGATGTCCACGCCGGCTGCACGGAGATCCCGCATCGCCTGGAGCACCTCCGCGCGGGTCTCGCCGAGGCCGAGCATCAGGGACGACTTCGTGAAGAGTCCGGCCCGCATCGCCTTGGCCCCGCGGAGGACCGAAAGGCTCTGGGCATAGTTCGCCCGGCGGTCGCGAACGACCGCTTGCAATCGTTCCACGGTCTCGAGGTTGTGGTCGAGCACGTCCACGCCCGCGTCGACGACCGTTCGGACGGCGTCGAGGTCTCCCTGGAAATCGGGGATGAGGGCCTCGACGAGCATGTCGGGCCGGCGGGCCTTGATCTCCCGCACGGCCCTCGCGAAATGCGCCGCGCCGCCGTCGGCGAGGTCGTCTCGATCGACCGACGTCAGGACGACGTAAGCGAGGTCCATCTGGGACAGGGCGATCGCGACCTTCCGCGGTTCGTCGAGATCCAGGACCCCATGCGGGTTCCCCGAACCGACCGCGCAGAAGCGGCAGCCTCGCGTGCACATGTCGCCCATCAGCATGATCGTCGCGGTCCCGCCGCCCCAACATTCCCACACGTTCGGGCAGTGGGCCTCCTCGCACACGGTGTGGAGGTCCAAGGATCGGAAGAGACTTTTCAGCTCCGCATATGCCTCGCCGGACGGCGGTCGTACCCGGAGCCACTCTGGCTTCCGTTCGGCGAGCATCGGCGCGTTGACAAAGCGGAGGCTGCTTATCTAGCTAACCCGAACGCGAGGCTGGTGAAAGGGGCGAGCGCTCGCCCACGTCGCGATGCGGACGAACGGTCTCAGCCGAACCGGAATTCGACGCCGTACGACCCCCGCGGATAACTCCAGTGGATCGCGTTCTTGCCGAGATGCTTGCAGACGATCGCGCATGCACCGAGTTCGATGCAACCCTCCGTGTTGTACACGAGTTCCTCTTTCTCGAGGCGATACACCTTGGACGGGCACACGTACAGGCAAGGCTTCGTGTCGCAGGTGCGGCACACGTCGGTGTCGACGGTGATGAACGGTTCTTCGTCGAATTCGAACCGATCGAGGCCGACGCGATCGTCTACCGTCAAGGGCTTCGACGCATCCGCTTTCGGGGGTTCCGGCATCCGGTCGTCGTCGAAAGATGGGGTCGGGTAATAAAGGGTTGGGAGTCTCCGGACGAGCCCATTATCACGGGAGGCAACTAGGAGGAAACCTTCTATAGGATACGGTCGGCATCGCCGCGGTCCGCCGCATTTCGTCGACGGAACGGTTCCGACCTATGCCCGCCCGCGACCGGAGAGCTTCCACGATCGACTTGACCGCGGACCTTTCCGACCTCAGTCCCCAAGGGGCGAGGGAGTTCCTCGCGGCCGCCTTGGAGGCCAACGCGAAAACCGGCGTCCTTCGCCTGTCGAACGTGCCCTCGCTCATCGTCCGGCCGGAGGCGATCGTGAATATCCAGAGGCAGCTCGAGTTGACGATTGGCGGGTCGTCGAAGGGCATCCTGTATCTCTCCGGCGAACGGAGTGCCCAGGAGGGGATGAATCCCTTGGAGTCGGTCCTGTCGACGCGGGCGCCCCTGACGCTGGCGAACGCTCGACGTCTCATGGACGTATCGGCGCTCCTCGGGTGGGGACGGTTGGAGATGTCCTTGTTCGACCCGGAGCATGGTCGCCTCGTCCTGACGGTCTCCAACAGCCCGCTGGCGCGCGCCTACGGGAGCTCGAAGAAACCCGTGTGCCATTTCCTGACCGGATGGATCGCGGGCCTCGGACGGAATCTCCTCGAGCGCGAAGTCCTCTGCGAGGAAACGGCGTGTGCGGCCCAGGGCCACGGACGTTGCGAGTTCGAGCTGCGGCCCCTGAGTCCTCTGTGAATTTCGCGGAAAGCCTTTTACCCGCCCTGCTTTTCCGACATGGGAAGAGGGACCGTGGAGCGTTTTGACGCCATCGTCGTGGGAGCGGGCCCCGCGGGTTCGGCCGCCGCCCTGACCCTCGCCCGCAAGGGATTCTCGACGCTCCTCGTGGAACGGGGACGGTCGCCGGGCGTGAAGGGGATGTTCGGCGGCCGTATCTACTCCTGGGCCCTCCACGACCTGGTCCCGGACTGGGCGAAGGATTGCCCGGTCGAACGGTACGTCGTCCACGAGAACATGGCCTTCCTCACCGAGGACACTGCCCTCACGATCTCGTTCGATTCGCCGAAGCTCGGTCAAGGTCGGAGCGCCAGCTTCACGGCGCTGAGGGCGAAGTTCGACGGGTGGCTCGCGAAGAAGGCGCAGGAGGCGGGGGCGGTCCTCGTGACGGGGATTCGCGTCGACGGCCTCTGGCAAGAAGACGGACGGATCCGCGGAGTCCTCGTCGCCCCGAACGACCGCGTCGCCGCAGACGTCGTGGTCATCGCGGAAGGAGCGACGTCGGTCCTGACGCGCGGCGCGGGCCTCAAGGCGGACCTGGAGCCCCGCGAGGTGTCCATCGGGGTCAAGGAGACGATTGAGGTCCCCGCCGAGACGATCCAAGAGCGGTTCGGCCTCGGGGACAAGGAGGGCGCGGCCTTCGTCTTCGCCGGGCAGGCCTCGCTGGGCCTCCGAGGTGGAGGCTTCCTCTACACCAATCAATCCACGATTTCGCTCGGCTTGGTCGTGTCGTCGGAGGATCTGGCACGGGAGAAGGTCGAGATCCAGGAGGTCCAGACGCGGTTCCGGATGCATCCCGCCGTCCAGCGGTGGATCCGCGGCGGCAAGGTGACGGAGTACAGCGCGCATCTGGTCCCGGAGCTCGGGGCGGGCATGATGCCGCGGCTCTGGGGGGACGGTGTCCTGGTCGCCGGCGACGCCGCGGGATTCCTGATCAACAACGGCTACACCTTTCGCGGCGTCGACCTCGCGATCGCCTCCGGGATGGCCGCGGGGGAGGCCGTCGAGGCGGCTCGCGCGGCGGGCGGCATGCGCGCGGCGAACCTCGCGGTCTACGAGAAATTCCTCCGGTCGAGGAACGTCCTCACCGACCTGGAACGTTTCCGGCGTGCGCCCCTCTACATGAAGAACGAGCGTCTCTTCGACGTCTACCCGCGGATGTTACTCGAGATTGCGGAGCGCCTGTACACCGTGGACGGCAGGGGGAAGGAGCGCCTCGCGGACATCGTCTTGCGAGAGGCGGGCGCGGCGGAGGTCCCGAAGTGGAAGCTCCTCCTGGACCTCCTGCAGGGGGCCCGATCGATGTGAGCGCCGCGACTCCGAACAAATGCCCGCTGCGGATCCTCGTGTGCATCAAGCAGGTCCCGAAAGCGCAGGAGCTCCAAGTCGATCCGGTCACCCAGACCCTCAAGCGCGTTGGCGTGCCGAGTGAGATCAACCCTCCGGATGCGAACGCCCTGGAGATCGCCCTCACCCTGAAGGACCGGCACGCGGCCGAGGTCGTCGTCCTCTCCATGGGCCCTACCTCCTTCGACGAGAGCCTCGAGCGGGCGGTGGCGATGGGCGCGGACCGGGCGGTCCTCCTGACGGACCGGATCCTTGGCGGTTCCGATACCGTCCCGACGGCCTACGCCCTGAGCGAGACGATCCAGAAGATCGGCGGGTACGATCTCATCCTGACCGGCGAAGAGACCACGGACGCCTCCACGGGTCACGTCGGCCCCGGCATCGCGGGCCACCTCGACCTCCCCCAGATCACGTACGTTTCCGAGATCCGCATCGTCGATGGCACCGTGCGCGCGCGCCGCACGGCGGAAGACGGGACCGAATGGTGGCAGACGTCGATGCCGTCCCTCTGCACCGTGAACTTCGGATGCAACAAGCCCCGCGCTCCCACGTTGACCGGCAAGATCCGGGTCAAGCGCGGCGGCGTCATCGCGCACTGGTCGTGCGCCGACGTCGGCATCGACCCGAAGAAGGTCGGGTTGCTGAACTCCCCGACGATCGTCGCGAAGGTGGACACGATCCGCCTCCCGGCGCGGGCGGGCCACATGTTTTCCGGAGAACCGAAGGAAACCGTGCGGGCCCTCCTCGAGGCCCTGATCCGGGACCGGGTGATCGTGCCGTGACGGACGGCCATGGGCTGGAGGACAAGTCCCACTTCCGCGGGGTGTGGGTCTTCCTGGAGGGACGTGCGGGGCACCTCCGCGACGTGAGCACGCAACTGATCGGCGAAGGGCGGCGGCTCGCCGACCTGCGGGGGACACCCCTCACCGGAATCCTCCCAGGGAACGGCGTGGACGCGCTCGCCGAGCAAGCGATCGGCTACGGCCTCGATCGCGTGATTGTCGTGGACGATCCGATCCTCGAGATCTATCGATCGCGTCCGTACGCCCAGGTGATGGCGCAGCTCATCCGGAGGCACAAGCCGGAGATCGTGCTCTTCGGCGCCTCGAAGAACGGTCGGGACCTCGGCGGACGCCTCCATGCGATCCTGGAGACCGGGCTCGCCGCGGATTGCGTCAAGTTCGACATCGACGCCGAAGGCAACCTCGACATGATCCGGCCAAGTTTCGGCGGGAAAAGCCTGGCCCACATCCTGTGCAAGAAGCACCGGCCACAGATGGCCTCCGTCCGGCGGAACGTGTTCGTCGCGCCGCCGCACAATCCGGATCGTCGCGGTGAGATCGTCCGGGAGGCGGTCGAGTTGAAACCGCAGGATGTCGACGCAACGCTCCTGGAGTTCGAGGAGTTCACGAAGGAAGGGGGCCTGCGGCCCGAGGAGGCCGACATCGTCGTGAGCGGAGGATACGGTCTCGCCGACCCGAAGAACTTCGCCTTGTTGCAAGAGCTCGCGGATCGGCTCGGCGGAGCGGTTGCCGCGTCGCGCAAGGCCGTCGACAGCGGATGGGTCCCGAAGACCCTCCAGGTCGGACAGACCGGGATGACGGTGCGGCCCAAGCTCTACATCGCGGTCGGCATCAGCGGCGCCGTCCAGCACCTCGCCGGGATGCAGGAGTCGGAGAAGATCCTCGTCATCAACATCGACCCGAAGGCGCCGCTGTTCGAAATCGCCGACTACGGGATCGTCGGCGACCTGTTCGAGGTCGTCCCGGAATTGATCCGCCAACTCGACGCGCTCAAGGGCGGCGACGCTTCTGATCGGCGGGTCGTTCCCGCAGAAGCTCGCTGACGTCGACGCGCCGCAAGGTGAAGCCGAAAACCCCCTGGAAATGGGCGATCACCGAGGCCTTCACGTCCTCCAGGTCAATCCCTCGGCCGAGGGATTCGGCCATCGAGGTCATGATGCCTCCGTCGTGGCCGCACGGACGGATCTTGAGGAACTCCCGGAGGTCCGTCGTCACGTTGAGGGCGAACCCGTGAAAGGTCACGCTGCGCCGCACCGCAAGTCCGATCGATGCGATTTTCTTGCCGCCGACCCACACGCCGCGGTCCGGTCCCTCCCGGGTCGCCTCGATCCCGAAGTCGCGGCACGTCCGGATCAGGACTTCCTCGAGGTCCGTGACGAGCTGCTTCACCTCCAGGCGGTCCGGGAGTTTGAGGATGGGATAGCCGACCAACTGTCCCGGCCCGTGGTACGTCGCCTCGCCACCGCGTTCCACCTCGACGATCTCGAGGCTCGGGTCGAGGACGTCCTCCCGCTTCCCGCGGCGTCCCAACGTTGCGATCGGCTCGTGCTCGACCAAGATGAGTCCGTCAGGGATCCGGTCGTCCGCCCGCCGATCGACGAGCGACTTCTGCCATTCCCAGACCTCGCGGTAGGGCCGCCGTCCAAGGTCGAGTAACCACGCGTCCCGCACAATGAGGATCGGACGTTCCCCTTCCGTCGTCGCCAACATGGTCTCAGCGATTCAGCACGTGGATCGCCTCGCCGAGGGCCGCCTCGGCGCTCTCCATGATCGCCTCGGGCAAGGTCGGATGCGGATGGATCGTGAGGGCGATGTCCGCGATCGAGGCGCCCATCTCGATGGCGAGGGCGAGCTCGCTGATCAGGTCGCTCGCGTCCGGGCCTACGATCGTCGCGCCCAGGAGGATGTTCGTCGACGGATCCGCGAGGAGCTTCACGAAGCCGTCGGACTCCCCGGTCGTCAGGGCCCGACCGATGGCGGCGAAAGGAACCTTCCCGATTCGGACCTTCCGACCTTGGGCGGTCGCCTCGGGCTCCTGCAGCCCGACGGTCGCGATCTCGGGATCGGTGAAGATGGCCGCCGGCAGGGCGCGGTAGTCGAGTTCCGCGGGATGTCCCGCGATCACCTCCGCCGCGGTGAGGCCTTCCTTCGTCGCCTTGTGGGCCAAGAACGGGGGCCCGACGACGTCGCCGACAGCGTAGACGTGGGGATTCGAGGTGCGCAGCTGGCGGTCGGCCTTGACATACCCTCGCGGTCCGAACTCGACCCCCGCCTGGTCCGCGTGCAGCTCATCCGTGTTCGGCCGGCGGCCGACCGCGACGAGCACGACGTCGGCCCGCCGGGCGATGAGTCCCTCCGGCGTCTGGATGTCGATGACCGTCTGGTCTTTATCGATGCGCCACCCTCGGGCCTGTGACTTCGTGTGGACTTCCACGCCGAACTTCTGCAGCCGGCGGGCGACGATCCGCACGGCCTCGGGATCCGTGCCAGGGAGCAGCTGGTCCAAGATCTCAACGACGACGACGCGGGTACCGAGCTTGGCGTAGAAGGTGCCGATCTCCAAGCCGGAGATCCCGCCGCCGATCACGGCGAGATTGAGCGGGATCCGCGGCAGCTCGAGCGCCTCTTTCGTGCTCAGGACCCGCTTGCCGTCGAACCGAAACATCGGGAGGTCCGATGGCCTCCCGCCCGTCGCGATGATGGCGTCCTTGAACTCGACCTCTTCGGTCCCCGCGGGCGTCCGGACCGCGGCCTTCCCAGGTGCCGTGAAGGAGGCGTCGCCCATCACCACCTCGACCTTGTTTCCTTTGCAGAGTTGGCCGACCCCGTTCGAGAGGCGCTGGACGACGGACGTCTTCCACTGCTGCAGGCGTCCCATATCGACCTTGACCGGCCCCGCCTCGACCCCACGTTCGGCCGCCTGCTCCAAGGCGTGCACAATGCCCGCGGTGTGGATCAGCGCCTTGCTCGGGATGCAGCCATAATTCAGACATTCGCCGCCGAGTTTGTCCCGTTCCACCAGGAGAACTCGTTTCCCGAGCTGCGCCGCCCGGATCGCGGCGGGATAGCCGCCCGGGCCCGCCCCGATCACGAGGACGTCGACCTGACGGCCCATTGTTGCGCGAAAAGGGCGCCGGGCGCATATGCCTTTGGTTCACGCTTTCCAGGTGGCTGAAATCTCAGGATGACCCAGGCGGTCGAATCGGCGGCCATTCTTGAGATGGGGGCGCGGAGGGCCTCCTCTGCGGTCGACGCCCCACGACCAGCGCGAGGCCCACGACCGCGGCATCGATCGCCGCCACGGTTCCGAGGGCCGCGATGCGCGGCGTGTCGTCCAGGCGAAGGGGCACATCATCCCGCACGGTTGAGGCCTTGATCAGGCCGATCTGGAGAGTCCTTCCGTCCCCTCCCGCGTAATAGAGCCGCGATCCCGAGGGGTCGGCCAGCCAATCCGGGTAGACCAAACCGGAAGAGTCGAAGGCGGGAGCAGGATCGGGGCCGAGCACAGGATTGCCTTGCGACTTGGACCAGTGGAATCCATCGCTCGACGTCGCGGTCCCGAGGGCGCCCACCTGGCGATTCGTCCCCGCGTAATACAGGAGCCATGTCGAGCCCGGGATGACCGCGGGAGTGTTCACGTCGGATTCGTCCCAGGAGCCGGAGGGCCCGAGGTCGAGGATCGGGTTTCCCGCGTACGGCGTGAAGGAGATTCCGTCCCCCGATGTTGCGACGCCGACACGAGTGTTCGAACCGTCCCAGCCGGAGTGGAAGAGCCAGAAGACGCCGGCGCTGTCTCGCACGACCCATGGGGCGTTCGTCATCCCGCGGTCCCAAAACTGGTTCGGGGGGAGGGCAACTCCGGTGACGTTCCAGGAGAGGCCGTCCATGGAGACCGCGTGGTAGATTTGGGCCCAGAAGACGAAGGGCCCGCCGCTCCAGTAACCCGCCGAGAACCACATGTGGTAGACCGATTGGATCTTCAGCACACTCTGTCCGCCCACGCTATCCCAGTTGTACGGTGGGACCCCCACGTCCATGATGACTCCGTGCTTCAGCCAGTGGATTCCATCCGGGGACGTCGCGTACAGCATCCGAAATCGGTAGCCATCGTAGCCCATGTACCACATCTTGTACGTGGCGTCGTCGTCGCGGAGGACGAAGGGCGCGCGGGCGTGGACGGAATCGGCCTCACCGGGCGATCCGTTCGGGAGTACGACCCCGACCCTTTCGAAGACCGTCCTGGTGGGGGTCGGAGGAACGCTTGGTGCCGACGCGGTCGCGAACGTCGCGCGCCCTCGATTGCCGAGGTCCGACGCGGGCGTTCCCGCGGACGCCGCTCGGGGACCGAACGCCGGCACGTTGACGAAGGTGGCCAGCAGGGCAGCCGCGATCACGACGCAAAGGATGGGAGCCCACGGGGTACCCAAATTCCTCCACGGCAGTTGGAACCGGGGAGACAACAAGACATCCCGCCGAGTCTTCAATGACCCTGCCCCGCATAAAAGTGCTGATGCACCGTGAAGGGCGCATGTCCGGTCCCTGATTGGCCGGGCGGGCTATCGTCACCGTTGAGAACTCAAGTCGGCATAGCCGGCTATTCGTCGACCGATCCAGGTCACTCGAGTCCGACGAACAAGAGGGCGGGATGCTCGAGCGAATTGCGGATCGATTGCACGAAGGCGGCTCCGACATGTCCGTCGACGACGCGGTGGTCGAAGGAGCACGACAAGTACATCATGTCCCGGACCACGATCTGGTCGTTCCGGACCACGGGGCGCTTCTCGATCTTGTGGATCCCGAGGATCCCGACCTCCGGCCAATTGATGATCGGCGTCGCGAAGACGCCTCCCTCCTTGCCGAGGGACGTGATCGTGAAGGTGGACCCGAGCACGTCCTCGAGGGCCAGCTTCTTGTCCCGGGCCGCATTCGAGAGGCGTTCGATTTCCTTCGCGAGGCCCCACAGGTCCTTCTTGTCCGCCTCGTGGACGACGGTGACGGTCAGCCCCTCGTCCGTGGCGGTCGCGATCCCGATGTTGTAGTATCTCTTGACGACGATTTCGCCGTGCTCGTCGTCGACGGAGCTGTTGAGCGCCGGGAACTCCTTGAGGGCGCCGAGGACCGACTTGATGAAAAACGGCAGGAACGTCAGCTTGATTCCCTTTCGCTCCGAGGTCTCCTTGAGGTGATCCCGCAAGTGGACGAGCTGGGACATGTCCACTTCCTCGACGTAGGTGAAGTGGGCCGCCGTCACGTTCGACTTTGCCATCTTCTCGAAGATCCGCTTGCGGAGGCCGTGGATCGGGATGCGCTCCTCGCCGCCGCGGGCCCCGGATGATGCGGCCTGGGGAACCGCGGGTCGGACCGCTTGAGGCGCCGGAGCGGGCTTTGAAATCGTCGCCGCGGGAGCGACCGCGGAGGCCTGTGCGACCCGCCGGACATCGTCTTCCAGGATGCGCCCCTGGGGACCGCTGCCGCGGACCGCCCCGAGGTTCACGTTCAGTTCCTTCGCGAGGCGGCGGACCGCGGGAGCCGCGAGGGCCTCTCCCGAGGAAGGAGGCGGCGGCGGAGGGGCCGAGGTCCTGCTCGGAGCGGGCGGAGGAGCCGATGATGCCGGTCGGGCGGCCGGCGCGGACGGCGTCGCGGGAGGCGCCTCTCCGTCTTCGCCGAAGACGACCAGGGTGGCGCCCACCTTGACAACCTCTCCCTCCTTCGCCCGGAGCTGGAGGACCTTGCCCGTGACCGGCGATGGGATCTGCACCGTGACCTTGTCCGTCATCACTTCGACGACCGGGTCATTCTCCCGGATGGGGTCGCCTTCCTTCACGAACCACTTGACGACCTCGCCCTCGTGGACCCCTTCCCCGATGTCCGGGAGCTTGAACTCGCGCGCCATCGTCCCTCATTCCGACGTCGACATCGTTCGCAAGACCCGCACGCGTCTTAACATTTTGCACCTCGGGCGGGCCCTCGTTCCCGCGACGAAGCGAATACATTTTATGGCCGTCGGCCGATGCCTTCTCGGGGAGGAGTGGAGACGTGGAGGAGTGGCACAGACCGGTGGGCGTGATTTGTGCCCGGCGCCTTGCGCCGGAGCGATTCCCGTCCTGCTCCTCCTTTCCTTGAGGTGCCTCGAACGTGGCGCGGCCGTTGGGCATCACGATCCTGGGCGGACTCGTCGGCCTCGCGGCCTTGATCTCCTTCCTCATCTCCTTGGCGAGCTTCATCGTCGGGCTCGCGTTCCTGCTCCCCTTCCCGGCGCAGGGAGTTCCGCTCCTCCTGAACGGGTTGCTGTTCTTCGGCATCGCCATCGTGCTGGGGGCCGCGAGTCTCGGGCTCATGCAGATGCGCGCGTGGGGTTGGGGCCTGGCGATCCTGGCGTCGCTCGTCACCCTGGTCTACGTCGGGTACAACGCCTTCCTCCGCCCGGATGCGTCGCTCACCTTGACGTCCGCGATAACGCTGGTGATCGGGGGCGCGGTCCTGATCTACCTGCTGAGCGTCAGCCGGGCGTTCCGGCAAGTCCGTCCCTCGATGTGATCGTCGCTCAGAAGGCCATGACCTTGTCGATCGCGGCGAGCACTCGATCCGCGTTGGGCATATAGACGTCCTCGAGGGTGTAGGGGAACGGCGTATCGAAGCCCGTCACGCGGACGATGGGACCGCGGAGGTACTCGATCGCCTTCTCCGCGAGAATCGCGCTGATCTCCCCACCGAAGCCGCCGGTCCGCGGTGCCTCGTACACGACGACGGCGCGGCCGGTCTTCTTGACCGAGGCCAGGATCGTCGGCTCGTCGAGCGGGACGAGGGTCCGCAGGTCGATGACCTCGGCCTCGACGCCCTTCTCCGAGGCCTTCGCCGCGGCCTCGAGGCACACTTGCGCCATGTATCCGTACGCGATCAGGGAGAGATCCTTGCCGGGCCTCCGGACGGCCGCCTCTCCGATCGGCACGAGGACCTCGCCCTCCGGCACCTCTTCGCGGGACGATCGGTACAGCTTCTTCGGCTCGAGGAACATGACGGGATCGGGATCGCGGATCGACGCGGTCAGGAGGCCTTTCGCCTCCTTCGGCGTCGAGGGGACGACGACCTTCAGGCCGGGCGTGTGACAGAAATACGCCTCCGAGGACTGGGAGTGGTAGTGGCCTCCGCGGATCCCGCCGCCGAAGGGCGTGCGGATCGTCATCGGGACGGTGAACTGGCCCCCGGACCGGTAGCGCATCTTCGCGGCCTCGGAGACGATCTGGTCGAAGGCGGGATAGATGAAGTCCATGAACTGGATCTCGGGGACCGGGCGCAGTCCATACAGAGCCATGCCGATCGCCGTCCCGATGATCCCTCCCTCCGCCAGGGGCGTGTCGAAGACGCGGTCCGGGAATTCGTCGAGCAGGCCTTCCGTGCACCGGAAGACCCCTCCGTTTCGGCCGACGTCCTCTCCGAGCACGATGACGCGATCGTCCCGTCGCATCTCCTCCCGGAGGGCATTGTTGATCGCCTGCACCATCGTCATCGCGGGCATGGTCACGACCTCGTGGCGTAGTACTCCGCGTACGGATCCTCGCTCGGCGTCCCGCCGGGCAACCGTCCCTGCAGATCCGGATCGTCCTTGAACGGCCTCAGGTCGGGATCTTCGTCGAGCCGATCCCGGAGGTCCGCCTGGAGCTGCACCGCCTTCGCGAAGTGCTCGATGACCTTGGACTTGTCGCCCATCCGCGCCGCGATCCGCGCCAGGTTGAAGTAGGTGCTCGCGCGCGTCGGCTCGAGTTCGACCGCGCGCTCGAAAGCCTCGAGCGCCCCCTGCAGATCGCCCGCATGAAATAGGTCATATCCGAGGCTGTTCCACCCTTGCGGGTTCTCCGGATCCGCCTCGGTCATCAAGCCGTCGACGCGCGCGGCCTCCGCATAGTCCCCCTCCGCGCCGAGGCATGCGGCGGCGAGGGCGCAGGCATCGCCGTCGACCTCGCCCTTGCGTTGCAACAACGGTCGGACGATGGCCAGGGCCTCCTTCGCGCGGCCCTGTTTGAACAGCTCGTGTGCCCGCTGCACGCCGGAGGCCGTGGAGGGTGCCGATGTCGGCGCCGCGGGTCCTTTCTTCGCCAGGCGGCTCACCTCCCGCGGAACGCGACGAAGGCGTCCCGCTCCTCCCGCAGATGGGCCGGCATCGTCTCGTAGACGTCCGTGAAGAGCGTGTCGATCCCGGGCGGCCCGGCTCGTTCGGCCTCCTGGATCGCGTGGGTGATCTCGTCGCCGATCTCTTGTTCGAGGCGAGCTTCCCTCCCCTCGTCCCACCATCCGGCATGCTCGAGGTACTTCCGGAATCGGGCGATCGGATCGCGGGCCCTCCACGTCGCGACCTCCGCTTCGTCGCGGTATCGAGCCGGGTCATCGCTCGAGGAGTGCGGTCCGAGGCGGTACGTCACGGCCTCGATCATGGTCGGCCCCTGGCCCTCGCGGGCGCGTCCGGCCGCGTCGCGGGTCGTTCGGTAGACCGCGAGGGCGTCCATGCCATCGACGCGGACGCCATCGAAGCCGTACGCCGGCGCTTTCTGCGCGAGCGTCGAGGCGGCCGTCTGCTTCGCGACCGGGACGGAGATGGCCCATTGATTGTTGTTGCACAGGAAGACGGTCGGAGTGCGGAAGACGCCCGCGAAGTTCATCGCACTGTGGAAGTCCGCGGTGCTCGTCGCCCCGTCGCCGAAGAAGACCAGGACCGCGTGCGGCTCGCGTCGGAGCCTCATCGCCCATCCGATGCCGACCGCGTGGGGGAGCTGCGTGCCGACCGGTGAGGAGATCGACAGGTAGTTCCCCTTCCGGTACACGTAGTGGCAGGGCATCTGCCGGCCCTTGACCGCGTCCTCCGCGTTCCCCATGAGTTGACAGAGCAACTCTTTGAGCGGCATGCCGCGGACCAGCGCGGCGCCCGGCTCGCGGTATTGGGGGACGATCCAGTCGTCCGGCTCCATCGCGATCGCGGCGCCGACGATCGCGGCCTCCTGACCGAGGGAGGGACCGTAGAAGCCGATCCGGCCTTGGCGTTGCAACGCCAGCATTCGGTTGTCGAGGATCCGCTGCAAGCTCATCCCGCGGTACAGACGGACCGCGTCGGCCTCGGAAAGCTTCGGGTCGAGACGGGGGTCTGTCGAGCCGTCGTCTCGAATCACACGGAGGGCATCGACCACGCGGTTCCTCGCACCCCCAGAGGACGGGAGCGACAAAACGGCCGCGGTCGCCTTAAGCCTTCCGTCCCGAGAATCTCTAAGATGTCTCGGCCGTTGTCCGGACGGGAAATGTGAAGATCCCGCAGCGGACCCGCGGCTATCTCGCCATCGTCATCGCGGCCGTCCTCTTCGGCGTCTGGCCGAGCCTTTCGAAGCGCGTCTTGACCGAGGTCCATCCGTTCGTCGTCGCGTTGCTCATCCAACTCGTCCCCGCGATTGCGTTGTCGCCGAGCCTGCGACGGCTGCGGATCGCTCGTTCCGATTGGCCGCTCCTCGCCTTGTCCGGCGTGGTCGGGGCGGTGGCCGCGCCGATCGTCTACTTCTACGGGCTCGAGCGGACGACCGCTTCGAACTCCGTGCTCCTCTCGAACAGCGAGGCCCTGTTCACGATCCTCTTCGCGTACGCGTTTCTCGGGGAGCGCGCGACACCCCGGGAATACCTCGCCCTCGGCGGGATCGCGGTCGGCGCCTTCCTCGTGACGACGCAGCTTCGTTTCGGAGACGTTCAGTTCCTGGGATTCCTGATCGGCAACCTGATGCTCGTTGGCGCGGCGGTCTGCTGGGGGACGAGCAACACCGCCAGCGCGGTCCTGTTGCGCCGCATCCCGATCTTCCCCCTCCTAGAGGTCCAGCTGATCTTCGGCACGGTCTCCTTCGCGGTGCTCGTCCCTCTCAGCGGCGCGCCCCTGGCGGTCCCGTCCGACATCTTGCCCGACTTGCTCCTCCTCGCCGCGAGCGCGGTCGGCATGTTCTCCGTCCTGTTCTTCTATGCCTTCCGGACGATCGGGGCGATGCGGACGGGAGCGATCCTGCCGACGTCCGCCCTCTGGGGCATCTTGGCCGCCTTCTACTTCTTCCCGAATGAGACGCTCAGCGTCGTGCAGGTCGTCGGCGGGGCCTTGATGGTCGGGTCCCTCGTGGTCTTCTACCTCTTTCGCGGGCCCACGGAGACACGGGCCGCAGGCGAAACGTTGAAACCCGAGGCCTCGGATGGTCCGGATTCGCCGTGACCCCGACGACCCAGGAAGAGACTCCGTTCGCGCGCCTCGCGGAACTCACGACGAAACTCGAGGCGACGACGAAACGCTTGGAGAAGCGCGCGCTCCTGGCCGCGTTCCTGCGTTCCCTCCGGCGGGATGAGGTCGGGCCGGCCGTCCACCTGATCGTCGGCCGGATCTTCGCGGAATCGGACTCCCGCGCGTTGAACGTCGGATGGGCGACCCTCAAGAAGGCCCTCGCGGGCACGAAGCAGGCGACCTTGGTCCCCCGGCCGCTCACGATCCTCGAGGTGACCCACCTGTTCGGCCAGATCGCGGAGGCTCGTGGCGCCGACTCGACGAGGGCCCGTCGCCGCCTGCTCGAGGCCCTCCTCGGCCGCGCGTCGGAGGGGGAACGCGACGTCCTGCTTCGGAACGTCTTCGGGGAGATGAGGATCGGCGTGAACGAGGGCGTCATGCTCGAGGGGATCGCGGACGCCGCGGGCGTCGAAGCGGACTCGGTCCGGACCGCGCACATGTTCCTCGGCGACCTCGGCCTCGTCGCGGAGATCGCCCTCTTCGAAGGGGCTCCGGGCCTTCGGTCCCGCGGCCTTCGACTCCTTGCCCCCATGAAACCGATGCTCGCCGAGATGGCGGAGGATCTCGACGAAGTCCTCCGCGAGCATGGGGGCCAGACGGCGATTGAGTACAAGCTCGACGGAGCCCGCATCCAGATCCACCGCCGAGGCAACGCGGTGCGCATCTTCTCCCGACGACTGAGCGACGTCACGGACAGCTTGCCGGAGATCGTCGCGATCGCGAAGTCTCTCCCCGCCGCAGAGTTCCTCCTGGAAGGCGAGGTCGTTGCGGTCGATACGGACGGCAAGCCCCTCCCGTTCCAGGACCTCATGCGTCGGTTCCGCCGTGTCCATGGAATCGAGGCGGCCCAGGAGGAGGTTCCGCTGAAGCTGTACCTTTTCGACCTGCTCCACGTCGAGGGGCGAACGCTGATCGACGAACCGTACCAGGAACGCTGGCGTCTCCTCGAGGGCCTCGTGCCGTCGGAGTTCCTGACCCCGCGGCGGATCGTCAAGCGGAAGGAGGAGATCGAGCCGTTCCTGCAGGCGGCCCTCTCTGCAGGACATGAAGGTCTGATGGCGAAGGCCCTCGATTCCACGTATTCCGTCGGCAAGCGGGGAAAGAAGTGGTTCAAGATCAAACCGGCCGACCGGCTCGACATGGCGATCGTCGCCGCGGAGTGGGGGAGCGGCCGCCGCGAGGGCTGGCTCTCGAACTATTGGCTCGCGGTGCGCGACGACGCGAGCGACTCCTTCCAGATGATCGGTAAGACGTTCAAGGGCCTCACGGATGCGGAGTTCGAGACGATGACCGAGCGACTCCGAGGCCTCGCGACGTCGGAGGAACGATGGGGATTCCATGTTCGCCCGGACGTGGTCGTGGAAGTCGCCTACAACGAGATTCAGCGGAGCCCTCACTATCCGAGCGGGTTCGCGCTGCGCTTCGCGCGGATCGTCCGCGTCCGGGACGACAAGGGGCCGGCGGACGTCGACACGTACGCGCGGCTGAAGGAGCTCTACGCGAAGCAGTTCGAGCGTAAGGGTCGAGGGCCCGAGGATCTCTGAGGGCGAAGGGGAGTAGTTTCATCGATCCCTCCTGGAAACGGACTTCCCCCCTGGACGGCATACCTCTACTTAGAGGTATGAAATGGAAATCGGTTGCGGGGCCCGGGTCCGTGATTTCGACGGTCGGCGGTACTTCTACTTCTGGCACTACGAGCGCGACAACGGCCGATCCGTTCGGAAGGAGGAGTACGTCGGCCGGGTCGATTCGGAGAGAGGCCGGCCCGAGCTCCTCCGCCGCATCGCTGCGTACCACCGGAAGGCCGAAGGGGAGTTCGCGCGGAGGCGGGCCCGGGTCGAGTCTCTGATCTCCGCGGCGTATACCTCCACTTAGAGGTATGCGACGCTCCTCACTCCACCTCGCCGATGGAGACCGTCTCTCGCGCCCGGTTCCCTTGCCCCATCGCGGTCAGGTAGATCCCCGCGAGGGCGAGCGCCCCGCCGATCCCGATCGCGATGCCCGGCACCTGTTGCAGCAGGGCCCACGCCAGGAGGCTCGATCCGATCGGCTCCCCGACGAGGCTCAGGCTCACGATCGGCGCGGGGACCCATCGCAGGCTCCAGTTGTACAGGGTGTGCCCGCCGATCTGGGGGATGACCGCCATCGCGAGGAACAGCCCGAGCTCCCGAGGGACATCCCCGACCGGGACGAGGCTCTCGTGGAGGATGAGCGTATACAACAGCAGCACCCCGGTCGCGGTCACGTAGACGATGAACGCGTAGGCGACGAGGGGGATGCGCTGTCGCAGCCGCCGGCCGGCGAGGAAATAGAAGCCCGCGGCCACGCCGCCGAGGAACGCGAGCAGGTCCCCGACGAAGCTCGCGCTCCGTCCGGTCGAATCGACGATCGCGATCACGACGACGCCGCTGAATCCGAGGGCGATGCCGAGGGCCATCCACGCGTTCAGGCGTTCGCGGAGGACGAAGTGGGACAGGAGTCCGACCAGGAGGGGATGCGAGGTGACGAGGATGACCGAGGAGGCGACGCTCACGCTGACCCCTTCGATCTTCAGGGATCCGATCCACAGGGTGAAGTGGGTCGCGAGGATCGCGCCGACCGCCATCATGCCCAGCAACTCCCTGCGGGTGAGGGCCAGCAGAACCCCCCGGTTCACCAGGGCGAAGGGCACGAGGATCAGGGAGGCGAGGGCGAGGCGGTACAGGGCAATCGTAATGAACGGCGACGTGGACCAGGAGATGAAGATGGCCGAGAACGAGACCGATACCACGGCGAGGGCGATCGCCGCATAGGGACGGCTGGCCACGTGTTCCGGACGAGCGCGCGTCTATCTAACGGCTGTGGCGCGACTACGGCGGCGGTGGCGTCTCCGGGGGCGGCTGCGGCGGATACGTGCCGGGAGGACCGCGGGCCCGGCGTCGTCGTCGAACGGTCACGAGGACCGCGACGGCAATCGCCGCCAGCGCGATGAGGCCGACGACGATCAAGAGGAAGGTCGTCGTCCATTGGTAGTGGTAGCTGCGGAGATCCATCTCGCTGGTCTTCTGGTCCTGCGCGTTGTAGGTTTCCTTCTTGGACCAGTACCCCGCTTGATCCGAATAGTACAGCTTCGCGTAGGCGCCGCCCCCCAGGCCGCGGATGGAGAAGGAGTGGAAGGTGCCCGCGGGAACCACGACGTCGGATTCTCCCTCGACCTGCGCCGACGCGGAGGTCGAGGCCGTGAAGACTTGGCCCCCGCCGATTTTGATGCTCACGTTCAGCGTGACGGCCCAGCTCTTCTGCGCGGACAACGGGAAACTCGCCTGCGCCTGGGGTGGATCGAACGTCGTGATGGAGACCACGTTGAACACGGTCACCGTGCTGTTCACCACCCCGAGGTCCGAGGTGCGGACCCATTTGTCCGTCGTCACGCTGATCGAGCCGGTGGACTCCGTCTCCCGCGTGTGGAAACTGTCGTACGTCGTCCCGAGGAGGGTCCTCGTGTTCTCCCGGCCGACGACATCGACGCGGAGCGTGTGGTTGGGGTTGCTCGCGTCCGTGTAGACCCAGAAATCACCGGACGTCCAGGTCGGGGCGTTCGCGTCCGCCCGGGCTCCCTGCGGGACGACGATGAACGCGACCCCTAGGATGGCGATGGCGACGAACGCGGCGAGGATCCGGGACGAGGGCGCGGGGCGCATGGGCCCGCGGCGATATTCGGTTCCTTTCTTAATCATGACGCTTCAAATTCCAATCGCGACAAGCTATATGCGGGGACTCGGATTTCGTGAGGGAGTTGGGGACGCCGATGCAGCTTCAACAGGTCAAGAAGATTGCCGTTATCGGGGCGGGGACGATGGGCGCGGGCATCGCGCAGGCCTGCGCGGCAGCGGGCTTTCAAGTCGCCATGCGGGACATCGAGCAACGCTTTGTCGAAGGCGGGTTTCGCCGCATCCGCGAGCCCCTCGCCCGGCGGGTCGAGAAGGGCAAGATGACCGCCGCCGAAGTGGATTCGATCCTCTCCAAGATCCGCGGCGTCGTCGATCTGAAGGAAGCCGTGGCGGGTGCTCAGGTCGTGATCGAGGCGGTCTTCGAGAAGATGGACATCAAGAGGGAACTGTACGCCGAACTGGACCGGCTCTGCCCGCCCGAGGTCGTCTTCGCGTCGAACACGTCGTCGTTGAGCATCACGGAGATGGCGAACGCGACGAAGCGCGCGGACCGCGTCGTCGGCATGCACTTCTTCAATCCCGCGCCGGTCATGAAGCTGGTCGAGGTGATCCGCGGTTCGGAGACGAGCGACGCGACCGTCGGCCTGATCAAGGATCTGTGCGCCAAGCTGGGGAAGGATCCGGTCGAGGTGAAGGAGTCTCCCGGCTTCGTCGTGAACCGACTCCTCGTCCCGATGATGAACGAGGCTTTCAACCTCCTCCAGGAGGGCGTCGCGAGCCCGGAGGACATCGACAAGGCGATGAAGCTCGGGACGAACATGCCGATGGGACCGTTCGAGCTCGCGGACTACACGGGACTGGACATCGGGCTGGACGTGATGGAGGTCCTGTTCCGCGAGACGGGAGACCCGAAGTTCCGACCGTCGCCCCTCCTGAGGAAGTACGTCCGCGCGGGGCGCGTCGGCCGGAAGTCCGGCCGCGGGGTGTACGACTACACGCGAGGATGAACCTCAGGGAGGCGGGCCCATCGGGGGCTCCTGCGGCGGAGACCAGCCGGGCGGTGGGGCCGCGGGTCGCCGACGCCTCCGGCGCATCGCGACGGCCACGCCGACCACGGCCGCGATGAAGACGATGAGGACCAGCCAAATCCACAAGGGCAGCCCGATGAGGACCGTCGTGAAGAAGCTCCCATTCTGGTACTTGTAGTCCGTGAGGTTGTAGCCGCCCGAGGGGCTGCTGCCGCCGCCATTGTAGGCCTCGTTCCGGACCGAGTTCCCGGCCTGGGGCGACCAGTAGTTGATCGTGTAGCTCGTCGAACCCGCCATCGTCTCCTTGACCGGCGTCGCGGTGAAGGTGCCCGCGGGGACCGTGACGCTGGTATCCGCTAGCACGTTGAAGGTCGTGGACAACTTCGTGTACGTCGACGTCGCCGTGCCGTTCGGCGCGATCTCCTTGAGGGTGACGTCCGTCGAGGAAGCCCACGAGTCGCCGCTGGTCAGAGGCCAGTTGATGTGTTGCGGGGGATTCCCCCAAATCGTGATGGCCAAGGAGCCGGAGAGAGTGATGACGAACGAGATCTCGGCGATGGCCAGGTCCGTGGTGTACCACAGGTCGCCTTTGAAAGTCGTCGTCAAGCTCCCGAATTCGTAGCTGACCGTGCCCTGGACCTTGTAGGCCGAATACGACGTCCCGTTGAGCGTGACGGATTCCGTGCCGACCACATCGAGTCGGAGCGAGCCGCTGGCCGTCTGGTTCAGCGCCGCGGCGCTGTAGGAATACACCCAGAAGTCGCCGGTGGACCAGGTGGGACGGTTGGTCGCGGCACGGGCGGGTTCGGCGAGGAACCCGAAGGTGAGGACCAGCAGGATCACGACGCCGACCGCGAAGCCGCGTCCGGAGGAATGCATCCATCCACCGGGGTGGGCACAGTACCGATTAGGGTATGAGCCTGCCGGTTCACTCCGACGAACGTTCATCCCGGACCTCCCGCTTGCCGGTCCGGAGGATTCCATGCCTGGCGTGATCAAGACCGAAATGGAGGACCGCCTTGCGGTCGTCACGATCAACCGACCGGAGGCGCTGAACGCCCTCAACTCGCGGGTCTTGCAGGAGTTGCTCATGACGATCGAACATCTGTCGATGGCCGCGGACGTGGGCGCGATCATCCTGACCGGGGCCGGGGATCGCGCCTTTGTCGCGGGGGCGGACATCAAGGAGATGGTCGGGCTGTCTGCCCTCGAGATGCGCTCCTTCTCGGACCTGGGCCGCCGACTTGGGGACGCGATCGCGGCGTGCAACAAGCCGATCCTCGCCGCGATCAACGGCTTCGCCCTCGGCGGGGGAGCGGAGCTCGCCCTCGCCTGCGACCTCCGGATCGCCTCCGACAAGGCGAAGATCGGGCAGCCCGAGGTCAACATCGGCATCATCCCCGGCTTCGGCGGGAGCCAGCGCCTGCCGCGGCTCGTCGGGCTCGGATGGGCTTCGGAGATGATCTACACCGGGGATGCGATCGACGCCCCCACGGCGGAGCGCATCGGCCTCGTGAACCGCGTCGTCCCCGCCGACCGGCTGCTCGAGGAGACCAAGGCCGTGGCCCGGAAGATCCTGGGCAAGAGCCCGGCGGCCATCGCCCTCGCGAAGGCCTGCCTGCGGGCCTCGATGGAGATGCCCCTCGCCGCGGGACTCGACCTCGAGACCGCCGCGTTCGGCGTCGTCGGCTCGACGAAGGACAAGGAGGAGGGCATGCGGGCGTTCATCGAGAAGCGCACGCCCGCGTGGACCGGCGCGTGAGCGCGATCAAGAATAGGACTCGAACTCCTCTTGCAGGTCGATCACGACCTGTTCGAGGACCTCTTCGAAGGAGGAACTGCGGTACTCGCGCATGCCGCCGAGCTCGCTTTGGATGCGGGCGATGTAGTTGTTCGAGCTCTTCAGGAACTCGACGTTCACCAGCGATTCTTCCATGGTCGGCGGCTCCGTGAGACCGAGGCGGGCGCGTTCTCATTCGGCCGTATCCGAGGTCCCTATTTAATAGTTGCCCGGACAGTTCGACGGACGACCGAGCGGCGCGGCGCGTTGCGAGCGCGACGCGTTTGGATCGCGGTCCTCCGAGCAACCTTTATCTACGGCGCTCCCCTTCGAGCGGCTCCCGAACCGGACGCGGAGTGAATCGTTGGGCAATATTCGGCCGACGTACATCAAACGAGTCGCGATCGAGCTGTCGAAGCTCTATCCGAACGAGTTCACGGACGACTACGAGCACAACAAGAAGATGGTCTCCGAACTGACGGACGTGCGGAGCGTCCTGATGCGCAACCGGATTGCCGGATACATCACTCGATACCGGCAGCGGATGGCCGCCTGAGCCCGCGGTCACACCCGCCCGGTCCGAGAGCGAGACGAATCGGTCCCCATGGCGTACGCGGTCGAGACACGTGACCTGACCCGAGTGTTCGCGGGAAAAAAGCGGCGGTTCCGCCGAAAGCGCGCCGCGAGCGAAGGGGACGAGCAGCTCGGTCCGGTCACCGCGTTGGATCGGGTCTCCATCCAGATTCGGGAGGGCGAGCTGTTCGGCCTGCTCGGCCCGAATGGCGCCGGGAAGACGACGTTGATCAAAATCCTCGCGACGCTCCTCTTGCCGACCTCGGGCCAGGCGTTCGTCGCGGGCCACGACGTGACGAAGGATCCGTTCCCGATTCGTCAGCGAATCAACATGGTCTCCGGCGGTGAGACTTCGGGATACGGTCTCCTGACCACGCGGGAAAACGTCTGGATGTTCTCCCAGTTCTACGGCGTCCCGTCGAAGGTCGCCAAGCAGAGGATCGACGAGCTGATGCATGTCTTCGGCCTGTGGGACAAACGCGATGCGAAGGTGCGGCTGATTTCCTCCGGTCAACGCCAGAAGATGAACATGATCCGTGGTTTCGTCACGGATCCGGACATCCTGTTCCTCGACGAGCCCACGCTCGGCCTCGATGTCAACGCCGCACGGACGGTCCGAGATTACGTGATGAATTGGGTCGGTCGCGAACGAGGCAAGACCGTCCTGCTCACGACGCACTACATGGCCGAAGCGGACGAGATGTGTGATCGGATCGCGATCATCGACAAAGGCAAGATCCTCGCATGCGACACGCCCGAGGCCTTGAAGCGGATGATTCACACCCAGACGACGTTCCGGCTCGAAGTCGATCCGCTGCGGGACACGTCCACCTTTCAAGGGATGGATGGCGTCGTGAATTTCTCCCTGAAGGACGACGCATCCAAGAACCGGACGGAGCTCACGTTCATCTTGGAGGACGAGGCTCCGGTCGCGGAGATCCTGAGCGCGATCACCGCCCAGGGAGCCAAGGTGCACGCGCTTCGCAAGACGGAGCCGACCCTCGAGGATGTGTTCATCAGCATGGTCGGTCGGGGGTTCGAATGAACGAGGTCTCCGCTCGCCGATCCGACCTCGCCTTTCGGATCGCGCTGAACCTTCGGTCGATTCGAGGCCGAGCCTATCCGCGAATCATCGGCGCGAACCGCGAGCCCTCCTGGATTTTCTTCGAGGCCGTGCTCCCCCTCTTGACGATCGCGGCGTACGTGTTCATCTACCGGGCCATCGCGGCGAATCAGATCGTGAACGCCAACGCGGAGACCGCCGCGCGCATCTTGGCGAACACGAACGCCCTCGTCGCCAGCGTGGTCCTGGGCGGTGCGATGGTCGCCTTCTGGCTCAACGTCCTCTGGTCCATGGCGAGCCAGCTGTACTGGGAGAAGGAGATCGGCAACCTTCAGCTCTACATGATGGCGCCGATGAATCGAATGGCGCTCCTCGGCGGCATGGCGATCGGGGGAGTGTTCATGACCTCCGTCCGGGCGATCTCGACTCTGGTCGCCGGGGTCCTCGTCTTCGGCGTCGTCTTCCAAGTGGCCGACCCATTGATGCTGCTCGCCGTCTTCTTCGTCACGCTGGTCGCCCTGTACGGACTCGGCATGTTCTTCGCCTCCCTGTACTTGCTCTGGGGCCGCGAGGCATGGAACGTCTCCGCCCTCCTGGAGGAGCCGATTTTCTTCTCCAGCGGCTTTTACTTCCCCCTGGGCGGCCTCTTCAACTACGGAGGATGGGGTTCCGTCGTCGGGATCGTCGGTTCCATCATCCCCGCGGGCCTGGGCCTGGACGCGCTGCGCCAGCTGACCCTCGGGCAGACCGCCTTCGGCGGCAAGTTCTGGGTCCTCAGCGCCCCCGTCGAGCTGGAGATCCTCCTGGTCCTCGCGATCGGCTTCCTCGTCCTCGCAAGGTACGCCCTCGCGTACCTAGAGCTCCTCGCAAAGCGAGAGGGGAAGTTGACCTCACGGCATCAATGAGCACCTACTGGCGGACCTTCAAGACGGCGGCCTGGCTCGGTTGGGAGATGGACTCGAACTGGACCGAGCCTTGGCTCTTCCTCATCTACTCGATCATCAAGCCCGTGGCCGGCGCGTTCATCCTCGTCTTCATGTACGTCGTGATTTGGTCGATCAACGGGATCGCGGATCCTCAATCGTTCGCGTTCCTGTACGTGGGGAACGCGTTCTTCATCTTCGTCGGCTCGACCTTGTTCGGGACGTTCCAGGTCATCCAGTCGGATCGGGAGTGGTATCAGACCCTGCGGTACGTCTACATCTCTCCGATTTCGTACTACGTCTACATCCTGGGACGGGCGTTTTCCAAGATCCTGGTGTCGATCTTCGGCGTCCTCATCACGCTCGGGTTCGGCTTCTTCTTCCTCCATGTCGACATGCGATTCACTCCGGATCGAATCCCTCTATTCATCGTGAGCCTCGCGCTCGGACTCTTCGTGCTCTTGGCCATTGGCATCACGCTCGGCGCGGCGACGTTCCTGATGGCCCGTCACTCTCAGACGCTGGCCGAGGCGGTCCCGGGTGTCTTCTACGTCTTCTGCGGCGTCCTCTTTCCCTTGACGATCCTTCCGTCCTGGGGCCAATCGATCGGGACGGCGATCCCGCTCACCTACTGGTTCGAAATCACCCGGCGGATCTTGCTGCCCTTCCAGTACAACACCGGCCTGGCGGCTTTCGGAGATTGGGAAATCCTGGCGTTCCTCCTGATCTCCACCTTCGTCTTCTTCGGACTGAGCCTCGGCGTGTTCCGGCTGGGCGAGTACTTGGCCCGCAAGGCGGGAAAACTCGACATGACGACGTCTTACTGAGCCCTCGCGCGCGTCGCTCGCCGGTCCTTCTGTTCCCGTTTGTACGGATATCGTTGCACGGCCCCGCACGAGGTGCAGGTCACCGCCACTCGGCCTCGTCCGATGCGGACTCGCGCCGTCACACTCGGCAGGAGGAATGCGAGGCACTTCTTGCAGAAGGACCGCTTGAACAACGCGGGGACGCGGACGTTGTAGCGCATCCCGATCCGGCGGGCCAGTTCGACGTATCGTCGGGATCGGCCGGCCCGTCGGTGCAGGGCCTCCGACTCCGCGAGCCGAAAGAGGGTCACCATGCGCTCGGCAGCGATCCGGCGCTCCATGCCACGGTGCCGGCGCTTGACCATCTCGTCGCGCAGCCGAGTCCGCGGATAAAATCCTTCGCGGCGACGAACCTTTAACTACGCTCGGCTCGCTTACTCGCGGGGAGACCATGCGGGAGCGCGTGAAGCGGATTTTCCGGAACGTGAACGACGGGCTGGACCTCATCCTGTTCATGAACGCCGTCGATCCGCACATCGACCTGTCGTTCTTCTATGCGACCGGGATCACGGACGGCCTGTTCGAAGGATGCGGGGCCTGGCTGGCCCCGGACGGCGAGATCAAGATCACCACCTCGGCCCTGGAGGAAGAGGCGGCGAAGAAGAGCGGCCTCCCGCTCGAGGTCTTCCGGACCCGCGATGAGAACGCGAAGCTGATCAAAAAGAACCTGAAGGGGCACCGCGAGATCGGCGTCAACGCGAGCGAGCTCACCTATGCCACGTTCCAGCGGCTCCAAAAGCTCGCGCCCCCATCCGCGAAGTTCGTCGACGTCTCTCCGGCCGTGACGAAGACGCGACTCGTGAAGGATGCGCACGAGATCGAGCTGATCCAGCGGGCGTGCGACATTGCCTCTCGGGCGTTCGAGGAGACGCTCCCGTTCATCCGGACCGGCGTCACGGAATCGGAGGTCGCGGCCGAGCTCGTCTACCGGATGCAGAAGAACGGGGCGACCGCGCCGTCCTTCCGGACGATCGTCGGTTCGGGCCCGAACGGCGCCGAACCGCACTATTCGGCCGGGCCGAGGAAGATCGAACGCGGGGACATGATCGTGATCGACTTCGGGGCGCAATACCACATGTATTGTTCCGACATCACGCGCACCGTCGTGGTCGGGCCTCCGTCCGCCGAGCAAAAGCGGATGTACGAGACGGTCGCGAAGGCCCAGGCCGCGGCGCTCGCGAAGATGAAATCGGGGGCTCGCGGGAGTTCCGTGGACGCCGCCGCGCGGACGCTGATTGATCGGACGAAGTACAAGGGCCGGTTCATCCACGGCCTCGGCCATTCCGTCGGGCTCGCGGTCCACGACCCGAGCACCGGACTCAGCCCGGGGAGCGACCTCGTCCTTCGGCCGAACATGGTCCTGACGGACGAGCCTGGCATCTACGTGCCGGGGTTCGGAGGCGTGCGGATCGAGGACGACGTCCAGGTGACGAAGGATGGGCCGCGGGTCCTCAGCACGGCGCCTCGGGACTTCCTCGAATTGTGAGATTCAGGCCGGCATCCCAGGGTCGAGTTCCCGGGCCAAGATGCTCATCCGGATCACGTGCACGAAACGGCCGTCCTTGTAGACGTCCTCGCGGTGCACGCCCTCCCGATGGAACCCCAGGCGCTCGTAGGTCCGGATGGCCCGCGTGTTATACTCGAGGACGTCGAGGGAGACCTTGTTCAAGCCGAGGGCGCCGAAGGCGTACCGCAGCACGGTCCGCATCGCCTCCGTCCCGTAGCCTTTCGACCAGTACGTCGGTTCTCCGATGACGATCCCCACCTCCGCCTTCCGATGCGACCGGTCGATCTTGTGCAAGCCGATGTTCCCGACGTGGACCTCATCGACCTCGATCGCGAAGATTTGCTCGTCGCTCCGCCTCTCGTAGTCGCGGAACCATCGCTCCTCTTCCGCCAGCGTCACGGGCGAATTCCGGCCGAGGAAGTGGATGATCTGCAGGTCCGAGAACCATTTCACGCAACGGCGGAGGTCCGTCGCCGCGAGCGGGCGAAGACGCAGACGGTTCCCTTGGAGGATCCGGCGCGTCTCCAGCACGAAGTCCCGACTTCGAGCGGGAGCTAAAGACCTTTGCACGGACCGGTGGCGATCCGATCGACGCGGCCCTCGATTCGTCGGCGGACGATGCCTTGAAATCGGGCCCGCCATTCCTGCGGTCGTGATCGTCTACGACGCGCGGTTCTTGGACCACGTGGCCTCTCCCTTCCATGTGGAGCGGCCCGACCGGCTGCGGTCGATCGTCGAACGGCTCGGGAAAGAGGAGCTGTGGCGAGACGTCGTGCGACCTTCGACGGCGGCGATCTCCGATCTCCAACGAGTGCACCGGGATGCCTATGTGGAACTCCTGCAACATCTCGGCGAGGGGTCCGTGGACCCCGAGACCGCGGTGCACCCCGAGACGTTCGAGATCGCCACGCTTGCCGTGGGCGCCGTCCTCGATGCCACCCGCACCGCCGTGCGCGACGGGCGGGCGACGGTCGCCCTCGTCCGTCCGCCGGGCCATCACGCGGGTCCGGACTACGGCGGGGGATTCTGCTACCTGAACAACGTCGCGGTCGCGGCCGCCGAGCAAGCCGCGGCGGGCCGGAAGGTCGCCATCTTGGACTACGATGCCCACCATGGGAACGGGACTCGCGACATCTTCGCGGACAGCTCGTCCGTGCTGTACGCGTCGACCCACCAGTTCGGCATCTACCCCGGGACCGGGCCCGCGGAGGATGTCGGGACCGGAGAAGGCCGTGGCTTCACGGTCAATATCCCCTTCACAGCGGGTTGCGGGGATGCCTCGTACCGAGCCGCGGCCGACTCGATCATCGAGCCGATCCTCACCGAATTCCGACCGGATGTGATCCTCGTCAGCTTGGGCATCGACGCGCATTACCGCGATCCGCTGACGTCCCTCACGCTCTCCTCGCCCGCGTACGTGGACCTGATGTCCCGGAGTGCTGCGTTGGCCGCTCGCCTTTGCGGGAACCGTTTCGTGATCGCGTTGGAAGGCGGGTACCATCTGGAAGCCCTGAGCGAAGTCGTCGCGGGCGTCGTGGCCGCCCTGGAGCGTCGCTCCCTCTCCCTTGCGTTGACGGAAATCCTCGACGACCAGGGTCGCGGCGGTCCGGCGATCGAAGCCACCCGGAAGGCCCAGGCCGAATACTGGAACCTACGTTGAACGGACGCGCTTCCGTTCCCCAAGGCGGCGTTCCTTCTCCTTCTGAATCCGCTTTCCCAAGTTCTCGAGGAGTCCTTTCAGCGCCGCGTGGAGATCCCAGTCGAAGTGGTGAGCGTGATAGATCCTGTGGGCCGTCGTGAAGCGGGCGCGGAGGGAATACTTGAATCGATCCCCCTCCGGGCTGTACTTCTGGAAATGGATCGTCAGGGTCCTTGGCTCGGTGAACTCCGCGATGCGCCGCATTTCCTTCTCGATGACGGAGTAGATTTCGTCGTAGGCTTCCGGAGGCTCGTCGTCGAGGCCGCCGATCTCGACGAACAGCTCTTCCCGCTCGCGCAGGCCCGCGAGGAACTGCATGAGGTCCTGCGTCGTGATGATCCCGATCGGCTCGTCGTTCTCCGTCACGATGACCGATGAGATGTGATTCTTCGCCATCAGCTCGGCGGCGCGGTGGGCGTCGGCATCCGGTCCGACCGTGAGCGGAGGGTACCGCATGACGCTCTGGACTTCGAGCAGGATTTTCTCCCCGCGGCCGGCATGCTCGCCATACTGTTCGCGGACTTTGGGTCGAGCGAACAGGTCGACGACGTCCTTCATCCCGACGACGCCTTTCAGGTGCCGGTTCTTGTCCACGACGGGGACGGAACGTTCCCCGAGGGAGCGCATGATCTGGATGGCCTTTTCGACCGTGTCGTTCTCCGCGACGGCCTGCGGGTTCGGGGTCATGAAGTCGCGGACGCGGACGCCTTCGAGGGCTTTCGTCGCGACGAGGGCCCGCACGAGGTCGGAGCGGGAGATGATTCCGACGAGCGCCTTCCCCTTCGCGACGGGAATCGCGCGGAATCCTGAGCTGATCATCTTCTCGGCCACCTCGGGCAGACGCGTGTCCGGCGTGACCTCCGGCGGCACCTGGAGGACCGTCGAGACCTTCGTCGCCGGAGGCAGGTTCCTGCGCCGCATCAACTCAAGAAGCGTCACGACTCCGGCGAGCTTCTTCCGCTCGAGGACGGGGAGCTCGTGGACCTCGCGGCTCTTCATCTTCCCGAGCGCGTCCCCGATCGTGTCGTCGGGCCCGATCGTCACGAGGTCGGTCGACATGAAGTCGGAGACCCGGAGGTCTTGGACCTTGTTCCGCTTCATGGAGGACCCGCCGCGGGGAAGGCTTCCATAGCGGCCGAGCGTATAAGAAAGTTCTTTCGGAGTCCGAGACCGGACAACGAAGACGAGGTCAATTCGGCGAGGAGCGAGGCCCGGCGCGATTCGGCCGACCCGCCAGAACCTTTTCTTGACCCTCGGCATTTTCGAGCGACGATGGCCTTTCGGTTCGAGGCCGACCTTGCTGAACCGTTATGCGCTTGGCTCCGAGCGGCAGGATTCCGCGTCTGCGTGGAGGTACCGATCGTCAGCCGGCGCGCCGATTTGTTCGCTTGGCGGGGGGAGAACGTGACGGCGATTGAGATGAAACTCCACGACTGGGCGGAGGCCTTGCACCAAGCGGTCGCATATCAACTCGCCGCGGACTGGACGTGGGTCGCGATGCCCCTGGCGGCAGCGTCGAGAGCCTATCGCGAACGATGGCGTTTCGAGGCGGAACGCGTGGGCTTGCTTGCGGTCGACGACCGAGGGAAGGTCCGCACTCCCATTTCCGCCGGACGGTCTCCCAGGTTACTTCCGTTCGTGCAAGACAAGATTCTCGCGACCTGGCGGGAGCCGAAGGTCGGTGACGACTAACCGGGAAAGGATGGCACCGTCCTGTTGAATCGGGATTCGTCGTCCCATGTTTCGGGCAGCGCAAGGTTCTTTGACTCAATCCTGATGGATATTGTGATGGAGATCCGCGCCGTGGTGATCTTTCGGGGACGCGTCCAAGGGGTCTACTTCCGCGCGAACTGCGCCGAAAAAGCGGAGGCGCTCGGGCTCCGCGGATCCGTCCGGAACCGCGGCGACGGCAGCGTCGAGGCGGTGTTCCAGGGCGACCGGCCGGGCATCGAAGCATGTATCGAATGGAACAAGACGTCACAGCCGCGTGCGCGCGTCGAAACCGTCGAGGTCTCCTGGCACGAACCGCAACCGGACCTCCGCAGTTTCCGCATCCTGTATTAAACTCCGCGAAGGTCGCGCGATGAGCTGCGTTAGGGGCGAAGCTCGATTCCATAGGTTCTCTCCGGGAGGTCCTTGTGGATGATCTGGCAGGCCTCTTCCGAAAGAAGGCCCGTGGCAAGCCAAGCCCGGGTCTTTCTCGGGACCGTGGTGGGACCGAGGACGGCTCCGGGTCGCCCCGGGTCATCGATGTAGTCCGTCTCCAGGAGGAATCGAGGTCCACCTTTCACCGCGACGGAGATGAGCGTCTCCTTTGCAAGGATGGAAGGCACGAGTCCGTGCGTGTCTTCGGGCCTCGTGAACGGAGTCGAGTGATGTTTCACGACCCGCTCCGGTGGCAGGCCAGCCTTCGACGCCATCGTCGCGAATTCGCCGAATGTCTCAGGCGTCGGGTCTTCCGTGTGAAGGATGACCGCGCAGCCGAGCTCCTTCGCCTTCTCCATCGTGTATCCGAGAAGGTCGTTACATGCCGCGAGGACCTCCGCGGGGACCGGGAAGTGCGGACGGCCGACCTCTCCGAAGGCAACCGCTTTTCCGTCCGCGATCAGGCGGGCGGCCCGATCAATCCCCTTTCGCATCGCTTCAATCGCGGCCTCAAGGCCGAGCGCTTGTCGAAGTCCGACGAATTCCACCGGATAAGGCCCGAGGGCCACGAAGACCTGCAGGTGCGTCGTTTCCCGGACCGCCGAGGCCATGGCCAGCGTCTTCGCGAAGGCTCGGTCGAAATCCTCCCCGCGGTGGATGGGCACATCCTCGTAGGGAGAGTGCGTCAACATGATCGCCGTCCCGCCCACGCGTTCGAACTCTTTCGCCGCCTGGACGCCTAGGAATTCCGGCCGGAGATGGATATGGTTGTCGAAGATCGCCACGGGACGCGAAACGTCGGGACGGCCTTAGGCCTTCGCGGTCGCGGTTCCCGCCGAGACTCTCGCTCGCAACGCCTGATTCATCTCCTCGAATCCCCGCCGGACATCCCGTTCGAGGCTGCGTTGCAGGAAGGGAACGAAGATCCCGCGGAACCGTTCGCGTTGGACGAACCTCGTGCGCCTCGGTCCGACGGCCTCCAACTCGAAGATGTGTTCCCCATCGAACAGTCGGGGAAGGACAAGGCGGCCGAGCCATCGAAGCTCGCGGTTAGGGACCACCTTCAGGACCTTCGGGCGGAACCGCATCGGTCGCGTGCCGGAGGCGCCGAGGAGGACGTCCAAGCGGGAGCCCTCGACCGCCTTCCCGCGGACGCTCCGGATGAACGGGTTCCAGTCCGGAAACGACTCGAAGTCGGTCAGCACCTGCCACACGCGGTCGACCGGGCCGCCGATCTCCGTCTCCGTGCGCAATTCGAGCATCGCGCTATCGGAGCAGGCCGGCCGCCTTCAGCTCTTGCGTGATCTTCTCGACGGCCTGCTCAACGTCCGATGGCTTGCGGGCGCCCGTGCACACGAGCTTGCCGCTGCCGAACAGGAGCACGACCACCTTCGGTACGTCGATGCGGTAGACGAGGCCGGGGAACTGCTCGGGCTCGTACTCGACCTTCTCCAGGCCGAGGGAAATCGCGATCGCGTTCAGGTTGATCTCTGTCCCGAGGTCCGAGGACGCGACAATGTTCTGGACCTCGATCTCCGGGTTCTTCTTGATTGGGATCCCGGCGGCCTCGATCTGCTTCGCCACGATCTCGATCGCCTGCTTCACGTGCTCGAGGCTCTTCGCCCCGGTGCAGACGACCTTGCCGCTGCGGAAGAGGAGGGTCGCGGTCTTCGGCTCCTTCAGGCGGTAGATCAACCCGGGGAACTGCTCCGGCTCGTACTCCGCGCCGCCGAGGGCGAGGGCGATGGCCTGGAGGTCCAGTTCCTCGCCTAGGGAGGTCGATGCGACCACGTTCTCAATCTTGATTTTAGCCATGATGACACCTCCGACGACCCGCGGTCCCGAAGGGTCCGCAGGAGGCCGGCGTTCAAGGGAGTTAAAAGGGGTTTATAAGGTTTAGTCGCAAAACGGTCGTTTTCGGCCGTTCACGGGGCGGCCTCTCGGGCCCGTACGACCGCGTAGAAGGCCTGGGTCAAGGGGACCGGCAGTTTATGCCGCGCGGCGGCCCGGATGATCGGCCCCAGGATGGCCTCGATCTCTGTCCGGCGGTGGCGGTCCAGGTCCTGGAGCATGCTCCCTCGATTCGCCGCGGTCCGCTTCGCGATCAGGACGGTCCGATGACGAAGCTCCTCCGCGTCGACCGCCGCGCCCTCCGCCTTCGCGACGGCCGCCGCTTCGCGGGAGATCGTTTCGAGGATCGCGAGCAACCGCTTGTCACGGACCAGGCGTCCGTTCGGCACGCCGGCAATCGCGGCGAGCGGATTGATCGACGCATTCACGACGAGCTTCGACCAAAGCTCGGACCGAATATCGCTCGTCAGCTCGGCGTTAATCCCGGCCTCCGCGAACACATCGCGCAAGCGGACGATCTCCGGCTCTCCGACGTTCGCCCAGGCCCCGAAGACGGTGTCTCCGACGCCCGCATGGCGGACCTCGCCGGGTCCCACGAAAGTCACGCCGATCGCAGTGGTCCCGGCGATCACCCTTCGCGCGGTCTTTGCGATCGTCTCCGCATTCCCGAGTCCGTTTTGCAATGTGACGAACACGGATCGGTCCGCGAAACGTTCGAGCGGCCCCATCGCGTTCGCGGTGTCGTACGCTTTCGTCGTGACGAACACGAAGTCCGGTCGCGCGCGTTGGGGCACGGTCGTCGCCGCTTCGGGTTTCGCAATCATCGCCGTCTTCCCCGTGATCCGGAGCCCTTGTTCGCGAATCGCATCGACATGCTCCGCCCTCCCGATGAGCAGCACTTTGTGTCGGCGCGACAGCAATCCACCGATGAAACTCCCCATTGCGCCGGCGCCGAAAACGAGGATCTCCACGAGCCCCGCGAATTCTCGCGGTGCAAAAAACGGTTTCGGTGTCGTTATCCGAATCGTTCGCTTTTTATAAAAATCGATAAATGTTCGAAATTTCTTCGATTCGCTATGTTTAAAACCCCTCAATCCATTACATATCTAGGGAGGAAACAAAACGGCCAAGAAGAAAAAGGGCAAGAAAAAGAAGAGATAGGCCGCTTGCCCCTACAACCCTGGCGATGATCCGCCAGTTTTGCGGGTCACCGCGAAGCACCCTTTTCCCGTTTTTCATTCCCCTTTCATTTCTTCGGCGAGCCGATCCGCGATCCGCAAGGGCTCGGGATAACCGACGCGCGTTGTTCGCTTCACGAGCGCGAGCGCGGTCCCGAGGGAGACGCGATGTCCGACCGAGATGTAAATGGGATGTTCGCGGTTCGGTGGAATCCAGGCATACCCTTGTGTCTTTCCGTCAATCCGAACCGGGTGGGCTCCCGTCTCCTTCTCCTGCGTCGTATCAACGCGCCCGGCGAGCGGATGCTTGGCGACGCCGATGGTCGGGACGTTGAGTCGCACGCCTGCGTGGCACGCGACCCCGAAGAGGGCGGGATGGAGTCGGCCATGTCCATCGATCATGACCGCCTCGGGCGGTACCGCGAGCCGCCGCACCGCGGTTTCGATGCCGGGCATCTCCCGGAACGCCAAGTAGCCCGGGATGTACGGAAATCCAACCTTCGTCCGGACCGAAGCGACGGCGACGGTCCGGAGGGTTTCGACGTCGAGGGTTGCCGCGGCCGCATAGGCCTCATCCCCTCGATAGGCGATGTCAACACCCGTCACGGATTGAGTCGACCCGGCATCCTCTTCGACGACCTGGAAGGCGTTCTTCCGTTGCTCCTCCCTCAGTTTGCCAAGGAATGCGACATCGGGAAGGGGATCCACAAAACTCGAGCTCTCGACGCGACCGACGGCGATTGAAGCGCCTTCCTTCTTGAGAAGGGCGACTGAGGAATCGAGGACGGGCCGGCCGTCCGCGCGGACGACACGGTGAGCCTCCCGCGTTTCCGGATGTTCTCGGAGCCACGTCGCCACGGCCCGCGCGGCTCGGACATCGCCGAGGGCGCGGGCGATTGTCGAGCAGGTCGCCACGCGGCCGCGCGGGATTCCACTCAAGGAACGGGCGAGGGCCTCCGCGAACGTCGCGTCCACGAACGGATAACGAGCGTCGCCCGCAAAACCTTTCTACGGAACTCCGCATCGACGCCCCACGAAATCGCTCCTGTTGCGCGGCGGAATCATCGTGACCCAGGACGCCGAGCGTCGCCGGTTGTCCGGGGACGTCCTCGTCGAAGGCGGGCGGATCGCGGCCGTGGGAACGACCGACGGTTCCGCCGACGACGTGCTTGATTGCACCGGCTGCGCCGTCCTTCCGGGGTTCATCAACCTGCACAACCACGTCGCGAACACCCTGCTGCGGGGGGTCGCCGATGACATGCCCCTCGAGGAGATGCTTCCCAAGGCCGCCTCGATCGACGCGAAGCTCACGCGACGCGACGTGCAAATCGGCGCGCTCCTCGGATGCGTGGAGATGATCCGGTCCGGCACGACGAGCTTCCAGGACCTATTCTACTGGGAGGACGAGGTGGCGCGCGCCGTGCGGGAATCCGGGATGCGGGGCTTCCTGTCATGGGTCACGCTCGATGAGTCGAAGACGACTCAACAGGGGAGTCCGCTCAAGAACGCGGACGCGTTCGTCGCCAAGCAGAAAGGCGATCCGCTGGTGACGCCCTCCGTCGGGGTACAAGGCGTCTACGCGGCGTCGGAAGAGACCTTCCGGAAGGCGAAAGAGATCGCGGACCGCCACGATGTCCGGATGCACATGCATCTCTCCGAGACCCGCGGGGAAGTCGAAGGCCATCGGGCCGCGACGGGTCTCCGGCCGATCGATTGGCTCGAGAAGATCGGTCTTCTCGGCCCGCGCGTGACCGCGGCCCATTGCGTCTGGACGACGATGAACGAGTTGCGCTCCCTCGCACGCCATGACGTCAGCGTGGCCCACTGCCCGGTATCGAACATGAAACTCGCGAGCGGCGGCGTCGCCCCCGTCCCGGAGATGCTCCAGGAGGGAGTCGTCGTCGGCCTGGGGACCGACTCCCCGATCTCCAACAACGCGATGGACGTCTTCGGGGACATGAAGACGGCGGCGCTGCTGCACAAGGCAACCCGGTGGGACGCGCGCGCGATGCCGGCGCAAACCGTGCTCGACTTGGCCACGATCGGGGGCGCGCGATCCCTCCACCTGGAGGCGGAGATCGGCTCGGTGGAGGTCGGGAAGCGAGCGGATCTCGCCGTGGTCTCGTTGCGCGGCGCCCACACGACTCCTTTTTATCCGGAAAGCGTCATCAGCCACCTCGTCTACAGTTGCCGGGGGGGCGATGTGCAGGCAACGGTTGTCGATGGACAAGTCCTCATGGCCGATCGGATCGTCCGGACCGTCGACGAGGCGGACATCGTCTCTCGGGCCCAAGAGACCGCCCGCGAGCTCTTTGAGGCATGACCCGTGATCGTGGGTGTGGACGAGGCCGGCCGAGGGCCCGTCATCGGTCCCCTCGTCGTCGCGGGCGTCGCCGTGGAATCGGACGTCCCGCTGCGTCAGATGAACTGCCGCGACTCGAAGAAACTCTCGCCGGAGAAACGGGAGGCCCTCGCCCCCGAGATCGAGAAGGTGTCTCAGTTCGAGGTCGTCGTGATCCCGGCGGAGCAAATTGACGTAATGCGGGCGGAGATGTCCCTCAACGACTTCGAGGCGAAACTGTTCGCCGAGGTCATCGCGAAGCTGCGGCCGGAGACGGCGTACGTGGACGCGGCGGACGTGGACGAAATCGAGTTCAAGCGCTCCGTGCGTCGGGAGCTTGCCTTCGACGTCGAGATCGTGTCCCAGCACAACGCGGACGAACTCTTTCCCGTCGTCAGCGCGGCGTCGATCCTCGCGAAGGTGTGCCGCGACCGCGAGATGCGTTCGATCGAGGAGTCCATTGGGATGACGATCGGATCCGGCTACCCCTCGGATCCCGACACGATTGCGTTCTTGGAGAAATGGATTCGAGAGAAAGGCTCCTTGCCGCCGCACACCCGGGCGTCCTGGGACACCGCGAGGCGGCTGCTCGCGGAGTCCAAGAACCGGAAACTCGATGACTTCGGGTCGCGAAAGCCATGAAGGAACTCCTCGAAGAGGCGATTCGGAAGTTCAACGCGAAGGCGGCTTCCGATCCCGCGCTCCGGGCCGAGTTAGGCGACCTCCGGAAGACCGTCCTCATTGAGTTGAAGGACGGAACGAAATACCATTTTACGTTGAGGGATCAACACGTCGACGACCTCGTCGACGGAGGGGTGGACCGTGCGGACATCACGATTTCGACCGATCAGGAGACCTTGCAAGGCTTGATCCGACGGGAAATCGGGCCGTTCAAGGCGTATGCCACCGGCAAGATCCGGCTGAAAGGAAGTCTCGAAGACATTTCCCGCATCCGGAAATTCTTCTGACGTCGACGCGCGATAGGTTTATCCCGCCCGGTCCAATCCGGACGAAGGACCGCCGTCGCGAGCCTGCGGATCGATGCGCAAGGTAGCGGGGTGGGGTAGCCAGGATATCCCGTCGGGCTCATACCCCGGGACTCCCAGGTCCCCGGTGAGACACCCGGAGATCGATGGTTCAAAAGGACCGGCAGGATGCGCCTCCGGTTCGGAACGTCCATCCCCCGCTATCGACCGTGGACTCCGCACGGCGGCCTTTCGATCGGGCCTGGGCCTCTCGTTTCGCCACCTGCCAATGTGTTACCCTTGCGTAAGGGTAACCAAAATCCTCCTCTCTATTCCCGATTGGTTGGACTCTGATTCTCAGGTCGCAACTTTTATCGTCGATGGGCCGGGTGGTCCGACGCTCGGCAGGCTTTCAATGGATCGAGTGAAAACCGGCATCGTCGGCTTGGACACGATGCTGAACGGCGGATTCCTGCCGACGCGACCGTACGTGGTCTCCGGCCCGACGGGAAGCGGAAAGACCGTGCTTGCGGCGCACTTTCTCCTCGAGGGCCTCCGACTCCAGGAACCTTGCCTGCTCGTGACCCTCGACGAGCCACCGATCGAGGTGAAGGCGAACATGGCCACGTTTGGGTGGAACATGGACCGCCTCAAGATCCTCGACGCGACTCCCGACGTGCGCGCGCACAAGCGCACACGATCTGTGATTGACGTCGGGACATCCCTCGATGTCCGGGACATGGAGGACGTGACGGACATCCGGCAGTCGTCCCAGGTCCGGGCCCTCGAGGTCACCGTGCACAGCGTGCAGAAGATGATCAAGCAGGAATTCTCGCAACATTTGGAGCGGACGAAGCAGCGGTACAAACGGATTGCGGTCGACTCGATGACCGCCCTGAAGATGTTCTCCATGGAGGGGCAGGACAGTCGAATCTTAATCCAATCCTTCCTCCGGTTCCTCGCGGAACTCGAAGCGACGACCCTCATCGTCTCCGAACGGCTGGACCGGAAGAAGCTCGAGACCGAGTTCTTCCTCGGGCGAGGAGAGATCCGGATGCACAAGTGGATCGACGGCAGCATGATCCGCCGCGCGGTCTCAATCGAGAAGTTCCGCGGTTCCTCGTTCGACGACAAGATGCATCCCGTGACGATCGGCGCGAAGGGGATGGTGGTCGCCCTCGACGCCCCCTCCCAGATTCGCGGCACGTCGCCCGAAGGGAAGCCGGACGAATCCCTGCTCGAGACGCGCCTCATTGACGAAGTGTCGAACGTGATCGAATCCGTGATGCGCCAGATTGAAGAGGCGCACCGACGGCAGATCCCGATTCGAGACGTCGAGGTGGCGCTGTCCCGGGCCATGCTGGCGTTCCAGCGGCGCAACTACCAGAAAGCCATGAAGATCGCCCTCGCTTGCGATTCCCAATTGAAGGAACGTATCGTGGCGGCCCCTCCTCCGCCGCCCGTCGCGATGCCGCCCCGGCCGCCGGTGATCCGGTGATCCCCGCCGCTCGGATGCGCACGGGCATCGCCGGCCTCGACAAGATGCTCCACGGCGGATTCGTCCCCGGTCGGCCCTACATCGTGTCCGGGCCACCCGGCGCGGGCAAGACGATCCTTGCGATGCAGTTCCTGCGGGAGGGCCTCGAGGGCGGGGAACGTTGTCTGTTCGTCTGCCTCGAGGAGCCGCCGAACGAGCTGAAGATCAACATGCGCGCCTTTCGATGGAACCTGGACGATCTGGATGTGCTCGATGCGAACTCCGACATCCGGCGTTTCGAGCCCACGCCCCTCCTTGAGATCTCCACGGAAGAAGAGCCCGCGAAGATGCGATCGATCGGGGAGCGGATTCGGAAGTCGCCGGATTTCGAAAGCAAGGAGGTCTCCGTCCACTCGTTACAGCAGCTCCTCAAGACTCTCCTCGTGAAGAAGCACTACGAACGCGTCGTGATCGACTCCATCACGGCCCTACGGTACTTCTGCATGCGGGAATTCGAGGAGGCCGTGACGACGCAATCGTTCATGCGCTACCTCGCCGAATCGAAGGTGACCTCCCTCCTCACGGTCGAGCTGCCGGACGAAGCCGAGGTCCTCGCGGAATCGTTCCTCGCTCGCGGGGAGGTCCGCCTGCACAAGCTCCGCGATGAGACCGGGATCAAGCGGTTCGTCTCCGTCGAGAAGTACAAGGGCTCGTCCCACGACGATGCCGTCTATGCATTCGACATTACGAACGCGGGCATCGTGATCAATATGACCCCACGGGCTCCCGTGGCTTCGTGAGCCCTCCCGAGGCGTGGCAGCCCCGTGGCGGATGTCAAAGCGGGTTTTGTCTGACGAATGTATGACTACTTTTAAATATCCCAAGGAGGATGCGTCCGGCCGTCGGTCTCCATCGGGATGGGATGGCACAATGAAATCGCTTCTCAACGAAGCTTTGGCACGACACCAAGAAGCCGAGGCAAAGGAAGAGCGCGAAGCGGCCAGGGCCGCGAAGTCGCAGGAAAAAGCGAAGAACGGCGACGACCAAGAGATCGAGAAGATCGTCGAGTCGATCAACGTCTCGATCAAGATCGTCGGGTGCGGCGGCGGCGGTTCGAACACCGTCAACCGGTGCAGCGAGGCCGGTATCACGGGCGCGCAGCTCTGCGCCGTGAATACGGACGCGAAGCATCTACTGTCCGTCCACGCGCCGAAGAAGATCCTGATCGGCAAGCGGCTGACGAAGGGCCTCGGCGCCGGAGCCCTTCCGGAGGTCGGGGAACAGGCGGCCCACGAGAACGAAGAGGAGATCCGCGGGTTCCTCCGAGGCTCCCACGTCGTCTTCATCACCGCCGGCATGGGCGGCGGCACCGGCACCGGGTCCGCCCAGTACGTGGCGCGCGTCGCGAAAGAGGAAGGCGCCCTCACGATGGGCGTCGTCACGATGCCTTTCAAGTCCGAAGGCCGCATCCGGATGGAGAACGCGGAGGCCGGCCTGGAGAAGCTCCGGCGATTCACCGACACCGCGATCGTGATCTACAACGACAAGCTCCTCGAGCTCGTGCCGCGGCTGCCCATCAATGCGGCGTTCAAGGTCGCGGACGAAATCCTCATGCAGTCGATCAAAGGCATGACGGAGATCATCACGAAGCCGGGCCTGGTCAACCTCGACTACGCGGACCTCATGACGATCATGAAGGGCGGCGGGGTCGCGATGATCGGGATCGGCGAGAGCGAGGAAGAACGGGACCGGATCGAGTACGCGATCAACGAGGCGCTCGAGTCCCCCCTGCTCGGCGAGGTCGACCTGACCCACGCGCGGGGCGCGCTCGTGCGCGTCGTCGGCGGCGGGGACCTGACCGTCTCCGAGGCGGAGCGCGCCGCGGAAATCGTCGGGCAGAAGATCAACCCGCAGGCCCGGATCATCTGGGGCTGCTCCGTCGACGACGCATTGGAGCACACGGTCCGCGTCCTCCTCGTCATCACGGGCGTCAAGTCCAAGTCCCTCCTCGGCAAAGAGGTGTACACGGGTCCGGTGAAGACCTCCGCCGAAGTGGACGAAGTCCACTGACCTCCTCCTCTTTTTTTCCCCAACCTTTTTCCGTTTCTCCCCAATCCGCCGAGCGTGAGCACCCATCGTCCTCGCTATCGATACGTCGCGTTTCGCTTGGGAGGCGCCCGCCCCTTCCAACGGGAGGAGGTCGCCGCGGCCTTGCGAGCGTTGTCGCCCCGACTCTGGCTCGTCCAATTCGACGGCGGCTCGGGGCTCGTCCGGACGACGAACCTCGAGAAGGACGCCGCCATCCGCGCGCTGAATGGGCTCGATCGGGTCGCCGGAGAGCGCGTCCAAGTGACGACCGTCGGCACATCGGGGACGATTCGCGCCGCGACGAGGAACTATCTGACGTCGAAGGACCGCGCGCGACGTGGACCGGCAAAAGAACCCTTATAAGTGACCGCTTTATTAGCGGCCCGAGGTTTATCAGATGCAGCCGGGCCAGATGGCCTATGACCGCGCGATCACGGTCTTCAGCCCCGACGGCCGCCTGTTCCAGGTCGAATACGCACGGGTCGCGGTGACCCGCGGCAATACCACGGTCGGCCTGAAGTTCAAGAACGGAATCATCCTGATGGCCGACAAGAAGATCGGCTCCCGGCTCGTCGAGACCTCCTCGATCGAGAAGATTTTCCAGATCGACGAGCACGTGGGCGCGGCCACGTCCGGCCTCGTCGCCGACGCCCGGGTCCTGGTCGACTACGCCCGGCTCGTCGCCCAGATCAACAAGGTCACGTACAGCGAACGGATCGGCGTGGACCTCCTCGTGAAGCGGATCTGCGACTACAAGCAGAACTACACGCAGTACGGCGGGGTGCGCCCGTTCGGGACCGCGCTGCTCGTGGCGGGGGTCGATGACCTCGGCACCCATCTGTTCGAGACGGACCCGAGCGGCGCCCTCGTGTCGTACAAGGCCGGCAGCATCGGGCAGGGCCGCCAGGCCGTCATGGAGCTCCTCGAGGAGAAGTACAAAGAGGGGATGTCCCAGGACGACTCGATGGTCCTCGGCCTCGAGGCCCTGCAGAAGGCCTCCGAGGGCGAGAAACTCGACGCCCGCGCGATCGAGGTCGGGCTCATCGTCGAAGGCGAGAAGTTCCGGCGCCTGTCGGAGGCGGAAGTGGGCCAGTACCTCACGCGGGTCCCCCACGCCTCCTAGGCGAAGTCATGCCCAAAGAGCTTCGAAGCGATCGCCGGGACGACATTTTCAAGGAATACGTCATCGCCCGGTTCGAGAAGTCGGGCGAGAAGTTCGAGGTCCTCGTCAAGCCCGAGGCCGTCGCGAAGGTCCGCGACGGGAAGGAGGTGGACCTCCTGAAAGAGCTGGCCATCGATGAGGTCTTCAAGGACGCCCACAAGGGGTCCAAGGCCTCCGAGGAGAAGATGACGGAGTTCTTCGGGACGACGGATCCCCTCTCGGTCGCGAAGCAGATCATCCAACGCGGCGAGATCCAGCTGACGACGGAACAGCGCCGCCAGGTGCTCGAAGCGAAGCGCAAGCAGATTGTCCAGTACATCGCCGCGAATGCGATCAATCCGCAGACCGGCGCTCCGCATCCCCCGCAGCGGATCGAGAATGCGATGGAAGAGGCGAAAGTCCACATCGATCCGTTCAAGCCGGTCGAGGAGCAGGTGAAAGAGGTCCTCGACGCGTTGCGTCCGTTGATCCCCATTCGGTTCGAGAAGGTCCGGATCGCGGTGAAGCTGAGCGCCGAGGACAGCGCGAAGACGTACGGGGATATCAAAGGCTTCGGGACGATCCTGAAGGAGGAATGGTCTCCGACCGGGGCCTGGCTCGGCGTCGTCGAGATGCCCGCCGGCCTGCAGACGGACTTCCTCGAGCGGCTCAACGCGAAGACGAAAGGGAACGTCGAGACGCGCGTGCTGAAAGCAGATCAGAGGATCTAGGAGATCCCTCGGCCAGGTGATCGGACTCGCATGCCGGGCTATGCCCTCCGTTGGATCTCTCCGGCCGCGGGGTTCTACGCGTCCGTCGCGCTGACCGTCTTCTGCGTCGCCGCGACCCTCTTCTTCGCGCTTTCCACGAACCTCGAATCGTTCGTCATCGGGTTCGGCAGCCTCTCCGTCATCGTGGGCGGAGGTGCAGTTTACGCTTGGTGGGATTGGAAGCATCCCGCGCAGGGTCCGAACCGTCCAATTCACTGAAGGCGATGGGGATCCGCGCCCTGCTGCCGACAGATCGAAGGATTGGGAGGCGAGCACCCAAAGGCTCAAGTAGCCGCCTCCATTTCGACGCGTTGCGTGAGAGCGAGACACCAATGGAAAGTAGCGGGTCGCTCCGCCCGATTGTCATTCCGGGCGAAGCCGTCGGCGGCCCCGGGCTGAAGCCCGGACCGGGAACGTACATCGAGGGCGGGCAAGTTTTCGCGGCGCAATTGGGCATTCGGAACGAGCATGACGGCCTCGTGAGCGTGATCCCCCTCAATGGCCGGTACATCCCTCAACGAGGGGACGCGGTCATCGGCGAGGTCGTCGACCTCGGGCCATCCCACTGGCTGGTCGACATCAACTCGCCGTATCCAGCCCCTCTCCATGCGACGGAGTCCCCGTGGCGGGTGGAGTTCGGCGACACCTCTCGCTACCTGAAGGTCGGCGACGTCATCATGGGCCACGTGCTCAGCGTGGACGAGATCAAGCGGGTCCAGCTGACGATGCAGGAGAGGGAGGCCCGCCGTCTCAATGGCGGCATCGTGATGGAAATCTCTCCGACGAAGGTCCCCCGGGTCATCGGAAAACAAGGGAGCATGATCTCCCTCCTCACGGAACTCACGGGGTGCCACATCTACGTGGGACAGAACGGCCGGATTTGGTTGGACGGAGAGGACCGTGACACCGCCGTCGCCGCGAGCGCGATCCGCCTGATCGAGGAGCGCGCCCAATCCTACGGGCTCACGGAGGCCGTCCGGGAGCTCATCGAACGAGAACGTCGGTCCACGACGGGCCCGAGGCCCGCCTGAGGAGCAATTCGTATGGAAGACATCGAGCACATCGAGAAGCAGATGAAATTGATCAGGGCGGACGGCCGACGGCTGGACGGCCGGAAACCGGACGAGCTGAGGCCGGTCCGGATCGAAGCGGGAGTCCTCCGGCGCGCGGACGGCTCCGCCTACATCGAGTGGGGCGGCAACAAGGTCCTCGCCGCCGTCTACGGGCCGAGGGAGGCCCACCCGAGGCACCTGCAGGACCCGGCGCGGGCGCTCGTCCAGTGCCGGTACAACATGGCCCCGTTCAGCGTGTCCGATCGGAAGCGCCCCGGACCGGATCGGCGGTCTGTCGAGATTTCCAAGGTCATCTCGGAGGCGTTCTCGGCGGTCGTCTTCCGCGAACAGTTCCCGAGGACATCGGTCGACATTTTCATCGAAGTGTTGCAGGCCGATGCGGGGACGCGGTGCGCCGGCCTGACGGCGGCGAGCGTGGCCCTCGCGGACGCGGGGGTGCCGATGCGGGACCTGGTGGCCTCCTGCGCGTCCGGCAAGATCGACGGCGTCGTGTGCCTCGACCTGAACAAGGAGGAGGACAATTTCGGGGATGCGGACTGCCCCCTCGCGATCGTCCCGCGGACGGGCGAGATCGTGCTCCTCCAGATGGATGGCCATCTCACGTTGGACGAGTTCGAGAAGGCCATGGAGCTGTCGATCGGCGCAACGCACCGCCTCTACGAGATGCAGCGGGACGCCCTGCGGCGACGGTACTCCACGACGTTGGAGGACATCCTGAAGGAGCCGCCGCCGCTCCCGGCGCCGCCGGCGCCCGAGTTCGAGCCTCCACCGCCCCCGCCGGAAGACGACTTCGGGCCGGAGGGGATCTGATGAGCGAGGAGATCGTCTCGGACCTGATGCGGGCCCACGTGTACCGGCTCGCATCGACCGGCCAACGGGTGGACGGCCGCGCGCTCGACGAGCCGCGGAAACTGTCCCTCGAGCGCACCTACGTCAAGACCGCGGAAGGCAGCGCCCGCGCGAAGCTGGGGAACACGGACGTACTCGTCGGCATCAAGATGTCCGTGGGTGAGCCCTATCCGGACACCCCGAACACGGGCGTGCTGTCGACCAGCGTCGAGATGGTCCCCTTGGCGAGCCCGACGTTCGAAGCGGGTCCACCGCGGCCGGACGCGATCGAACTCGCCCGCGTGGTCGACCGCGGAATCCGCGAATCGAAGATGGTGAACATGGAGAAGTTGTGCATCACCCCGAAGGAGAAGGTCTGGATCATGTTCATCGACATCCACGTGCTCGACTACGACGGAAACCTGTTCGACGCGTGCTCCTACGGCGCCACCGCGGCCCTCGGGTCGACGGTCGTCCCGGCGAAGGGCCAGGGCCTCGGAGACGACTTCCCCCTCCCGGTCGAGCATTGGCCCGTCAGCGTCACGACCGCGAAAATCAAGGACGTCCTGTTCGTCGATCCCGCCCTCGACGAGGAGCGGATGTCCGATGCGCGGATCACCGTGACGACGGATGAGAACGGCGACATCCGGGCGATGCAAAAAGGCTTAAGTGGAAGCTTTACTTACGACGAAGTGAAGCGGATTATCGAGACGGCCCAGCGCGTTGGCCGCGGGATCCGTCCGTTGCTACGCTCCTCTTGAGGTCCTCCATGGCACGTCGCACGCGGAAGGCGGGAATGGTCGCCCGGTTCGGGCCACGCTATGGAGTCCGGATCCGCCGCCGGGTCCAAGAGATCGAGGAGGGCCTGAAGCACCGACATGCCTGTCCCCGGTGCGCCGCGATCGCGGTGCGCCGCGCCTCGACGGGCGTTTGGAAATGCCGACGATGCGGGTACGTGTTCGCCGGCGGCGCGTATCGCCCCATCGTGACGACGTCGTTCAAACGGGAAGTCGAAGAGGCGGGCAAAGAGGCCGAACCCAAACCGGAGGGCGCCTGAGATGTACAAGTGCGCCAAGTGCCTCGAACCGATCCGGGCGAATATCAACACGGTCGGGATCCAGTGCGAGCGTTGCGGCTCGAAGATGTTCTACAAAGAGCGGCCGAATGTGAAGAAGGTCGTCAAGGCGCGATGACCATGCGCCGCGCGACGATCACGTTCGCGGGCCCGGATGCGCGGGTCGTGTACGAGTCGCTCCGGCCGGAAGCCGGCCGAGACGTGCCGAAGGCACGCGTGTCCTTGCGCGCGTCCCCAGGCCGCGTCGCCCTCACGATCGTCGCGGACGACACGGGCGCGCTCCGGGCGGCGGTGAACTCGTATTTGCGATGGGCGGACGTCGCCGCGCGCGTGCGGCGCGAGGTGACGCCGTGAAGGAGATCTCGCCTCAGCTTCAGAATCAGATCGCCCAATATCAGCAGCTGCAGAACCAACTCCAGGTCCTCGCGAGCCAGCGCGTGCAACTCGAAGCGAAGCTCCGGGAGATCGAAGGCACGTTGGAAGAACTGAACAAGGTCTCCGGCGACACGCCGATCTACAAGAGCATCGGCATGCTCCTCGTCCGTCAGGACGACCGCGAAGCGATCAAGAAAGAGCTCGAGGAGCACAAGGAGACCCTGACGATCCGAGTCAAATCGCTCCAGAAGCAGGAGAAGGCCCTCTCCGAGCGCTACGAAGACCTCGCGGGGAAAATCCAGGCGGCGCTCGGCCAATCCCCCGCGGCCGCCGAGAGCAATTGAGTGCCGGAAGTCGCGCTGCAAATCCTTATATCAACAGGTCCATTGGCGAATTCGTGACCGAGGATTCCGGCACCTCCGAGGACGATTCGGCCTCGGAACAAGAGGAATCCGACTCCGAGGAACCGGCCGACGAAGAGTCGGCCACGGAGGAGCCGTCCGCTCCGGAACCGTCGCGGGCCGCGGGTTCGGCGCTCCCCCGGCCGCCCCCGAGCATCAGCCGCTTCATCATGATCTTCCTCGGGCTCCTGGCCATCTATGCGATCATCAGCCCCGATGTCGGAATCGGGTTCGCCTCGTACGCGGACAAGGCCCTCGCCCCGGCCATCGGGTTCGGAGGCGCCTACCCCACCCTGACGATCCTCCTCGCCGGCATCCTGACGACGACGATCTCCTCCGTCATCCGCGACCACTACACGAACTGGGTGAAGATGGCGCGGACGCAGAAGGTCATGGCCTCGTGGCGGCGGGAGCAGATGGAGGCCATGCGCAAAGGTCAGACGACGAAACTCGCGAAGCTCAAGGAGGCCCAACAAGGTTTCCTGAAGGACACGATGGAGATGCAGACCACGCCGCTCAAGTCGATGGCCTGGACGCTGTTCCTGTTCATCGTGATCTTCACCTGGCTGCGGCTCTTCGTCGACGTGACCTTGTCGAACCTGGGCAACCAATGGATCGCGGTCCCCTGGTCCGACCATGTGTTCCTGAACTCCGCCTACCTGTTCCCTTCCTGGGTCCTCCTCTATTCCCTCCTCGCGATCCCGTTCGGCCAGATCGTCACCCGAGTCTTGAAGTACGTCCGCTTTCGACGGCGCCTCGAGGGGCTGGGGGGCTCACTCCAAATCGGGCCGACCGAGACCGCGTGAGGGGACGCGGATGATCTTGGTGATCGGCGGGCCGCCGGGCAGCGGCAAGACGACGGTCGCCGAGCGCTGGGCGAAGGCCCATGGGTACGCCCTCATCTCCGCGGGGACGAAGTTCCGGGCCATGGCGAAGGCTCGTGGCCTGAGTCTGGAGGCCCTCGGCCGCGCCGCGGAAAAGGATCCATCGATCGACCGCGCGCTCGATCGCGCAATCCTCGAGGAGATCCGCGCGAAGGAGGCCGTACGAACGAACGTGGTGGTCGACGGGCGGATCCAGGCTCACCTCCTGACACGGGAAGGGATCCCGTGCCTGAAGGTGCTGATCAACGCCCCGCTCGAGGTGCGGGCCCAGCGGATCGCGCAACGGGAAAAGAAGCCGGTGGCCGAGGCCCGACGGGAAGTCGTGGCACGGGAAGAATCCGAACGGATTCGGTACAAGCAGATTTACGGCATCGACTTGCGGGACACGAGCGTCTTCGATTTCGTGATCGACTCCGCCGATAAGACGCCGGATGAGATCGTCGTGACGATCGCCGCGCGGGTGCGGGGATGAGCGACCTCGTCGTCCTCCATGAGACCCCGGATTCGAAGCATGGAACCCGCCCGGAAGACCGGTCCCTCGAGCAGCGGATCCGTCTCGGCGTGGCGATCGTGGACAAGCCCGCGGGCCCGACGTCGCATCAGGTGAGCGCCTGGGTCCGGGACATGTTCGGGGTCCGCAAAGCGGGGCACTCGGGCACGTTGGACCCGCGCGTGACGGGCGTCCTCCCGGTCGCCCTCGCAGATGCGACCCGCGCGGTCGACGCCCTCCTCGCGGGAGACAAGGAATACGTCGGCGTCCTACAGCTCCATCAGGATGTGGACCCCCGGCGCATCCGATCGATGATGCAGCGTTTCGTCGGAGAGATTTACCAGGTTCCACCGGTCCGGTCGGCGGTGAAGCGGGAGCAAAGGACGCGGCATGTCTACGAACTCGAACCTCTGGAGGTCGACGGACGGGACGTCCTCTTCCGCGTGCGCTGCGAGTCGGGGACGTACATCCGCACGCTGGCCGTGGACCTCGGGGAGGCCCTCGGGGTCGGCGCCAATCTGGTCGACCTCCGCCGCACCCGGACGGCCAGCTTCTCGGAGTCGGACGCGCGGCCGTTGAACGCGTTCCGGGACGCGTTGGCCTTCGCGAAGGAGGAGGGTGACGAGACCGCGGTCCGGGCCATCCTCCGGCCGATCGAGGACCTGTTGGGCCATTTGCCGAGGATCGTGGTGAAGGACACCGCCGTTGACTCGATTTGTCACGGGGCGAACCTGGCGGTCCCCGGCGTCGCCAAGCTCTCGCCGCATCTTCAACGCGGCGCGGCCGTCGGCGTCTTCACAGGAAAAGGCGAGGCGGTCGCTCTGTCCAAGGCCTTGATGACGACGGACGAAATCGTGATCGCGAAATCGGGTACGGCCGCCGACACCGGCCGGGTCTTGATGGAGCCTGGGACCTACCCGAAACTCTGGAAGTGATCGATGGTCGTCGACGGGTGGGGCTTCGATGCCGATCGACAGGCGAGGGCGCGAGACCTCCGCCGCGGACGGCTGCGGCTCTCGGTGGCGCGGACCGTCGCCTCCGGCTTGGCGGTCCTCGCCCTCATCCTCGGTGGCTCGTTTCTCCTCCGGGATTCCGTCCTCTCGTTCCATTGGCCCTCCTGGGCCTCCTCCGTCCTGTTCCTCGTCCTCCTGTACGCCCTCTTCGTCGCGATCGAACTCCCCTTCGCCTTCCTTGGCGGATATCGGTTGGAGAAGGCCGCGGGGATGTCCTCGCAGACGCTCGCTAGCTGGTGGAAGGACTTCGGCAAGTCGGCGGGGCTCGGCCTGGCGGCGTCCATCGTCGTAGGCGACGTCCTCCTCTGGTTGCTGGCTGCCTCGCCTTGGTGGTGGGTCGCGGCATGGCTCCTGGGAATCGCGGTGTCCGCGCTCCTCGGGTTCCTCGCCCCCGTCGTCCTTGTCCCCCTGTTCTACCGATTTCGACCGCTGAGCGATCCGGTTCTGCGGACCCGGTTCGAAGCGCTCGCGACGAAGGCCCATGTGCCGATCGTCGGGGTGTTCGAACTCCGCGCTTCGGCCAAGACGCGCCGATCGAATGCGGCGGTCATGGGGTTCGGTCGGACCCGGAGGGTCGTCGTGACGGACACCCTCCTCCAGGCCTTCACGCCGGAAGAAATCGAGACCGTCCTCGCCCACGAGTTAGCCCATCAGAGAAATCGAGATCCGATTCGCGGATTCGTCGGAGGATCCCTCGTCTCCTTGGCGATCCTTGCCGCCGCCGCTTGGACCTATGCCGCCGTCTACCCATTCTTCGGAGTCCGCTCGCCGGGAGACATCGCGGGGCTCCCGCTCCTCGTCACGCTCTTCACGCTCTTCGCGATCCCGTTTCGTCCCGTCGAGTTGTTCGCTTCGCGGTCCCGCGAGGGTCGCGCGGACCGCTTTTCCCTGCAAATCACGGGAGATCCGGCGAGTTTCGCCGCGGCGATGGTCAAGCTTCACGACCTCAACCTCGGAGTCGCCGACCCGCGCCGCTGGGAGAGATGGCTGTTTTATAGCCACCCCTCCGGACGCGACCGCGTCGAGATGGCCCGTGCGTTTCAGGCCGCCGCGGCGCGTTGAGCGGGCAATCTTTATACCGATAGACCCGATGGTCGCGACGCTGGGTGCCGAGGTCGCCTAGTCCGGTAGGGCGCCAGCCTGGAGAGCTGGTGGGCGTAAGCCCTCGGGAGTTCAAATGGCTCCCGCCGCTCTGACGACGGCCGCCTGAAACTCTCCCCCTCGGCGTTCAGCCCTTTCGATGGCTCTCCGCGAGTTTCGCCTTCAACGCCTGGATCGGCTTCAGGACGAGTGGGTCCACCCGGCGGAGGGCCGCGAGGTACAGGCTCACGTAGTCGCCGAGGTACAGCGTCCCGAGCATCCGGCTCACGAGGGTCGGTCCCTCATCGTGGACCTGCTCGACCTTCGCCTTGCGGGACATGAGGGAGACCGTGATGTCGAGTTGGCGCCGGAGTTCCGGCGGTTCATCGCGGTCTCGGAGGAGGATCGCGCGGTGCGTCCGCGCGCGGGCGTCCTCGACCCATCCGACGAGCTCGTTGTGATCGGCCTCCGGGAAGGTCGAAGAAAAAGCGAGGACCTTCGCATTCTCATTGAGCTGCGTCTGCCAGCGACGGGCAATCGCGACGAACGGGCCGGCCCCGTAGATCACCGGGACCGTCGACCGGATCCGGAGGGCGAGGGACTTCGCTCGGTTCGACCGCACCCCGCTCTCGGGACGAAGCGCCTTCCGGAGCGACCGGAGGTGATTGGTTGCCTGTCCGAGTTCGTCCGTGAGATTTCCGACCGCCCAGTCGCCGCCGATCCCCGCGAGGATTCCGAAGAGGTGGCCGAAGGCCCCGCGGGGAGGAAGTCCGGTCGGGACGGGCAGCACGGGCATGTCGTTCGCCCGCACGAGATCGCGGAGCGTGCCCCCGGACGTGATGGCGACGACGCGGCACCCGAGTTTGATGGCCTGCGCCGTCGCCGCGAGCGTCTCCTCCGTGTTTCCGGAGTACGACACGGCGACCAAGAGATCCTCGGGGCGGCCATACGCCGGAATCCGGTAATCCCGGATGACCTGGATCGGGACCTTCGCGCGGTCCGCGAGCCACGAGGCGAACACGTCGCCGCCGATCGCGGAACCGCCCATGCCGACGATGAAGATCCGTTGGGCCTCGTCGATCGGGACCCGGGTCGATCCGCCGACCTCCATGCCCGCCGACAGCTGTTCGGGAAGCGACGCGATGATCTCCCGCATCCCTCCCGGGTCCACCGCCGCGACAGCGCGCACGTCGAGCATCGACGTCCGCATCCGGCGCGACGAAATAAGGACTCCGCCTCGCCTGGGAGCATTACCAGAAAAATCGTTCTTACAATAATCTTGATATACGCCGCGGCAGTCCTTCGAATCGTGGACTTCGATCGCGCGATTTCGGCCCTCGGTCGCGGCGAGTTCGTCCTCGTCTACGACGCCGATGGCCGAGAGGCCGAGACGGACCTGACGATCGCGAGCGAGTTCGTCTCGCCGGCCGCCATCCGGACCTTGCGGAAGGAAGCCGGAGGCCTGATCTGCATGACCCTCTCGGGGGAGGTCCGGCATCGGATCGGGCTGCCCTTCATGACCGACGTCCTCCGACATGCTGGGTCGACTTATCCGGTCCTCAATGCCGTGTCCGCCGAGGATATCAAATACGATCGGCACAGCGCTTTCTCCATTTCCGTGAACCACCGGGACACCTTCACGGGCGTCACCGACAAGGACCGGGCCACGACGATCGCCCGACTCGCGGCGATCGCGAAGGAGGCCCTCAAGCGCGAGAACGGATGGGCCGCGCACGCCTTCGCGGACGAGTTCCGCTCTCCCGGTCACGTCCCGCTCCTCAACGCGGCGGAGCCGCTCCTCGAGGGGCGCCGAGGTCACACGGAGCTCACGACGGCGCTGATGATCATGGCCGGCCTCGGGCCGACCGCGACGATTTGCGAGATGATGGCCGACGACGGACGAGCCCTCTCGAAGGAAGATGCAAAGGCATATGCTCGGGCGAGGAATCTCGTGTTCCTGGAAGGCCAGGACATCGTCCGAGCGTGGCGTTTGTGGTCCGTGTAATGGCGACGGGGGTCTTCGATCTCCTCCATCCCGGTCACCTCTATTTCCTCCGCGAGGCGAAGAAGCTCGGGGACGAGCTGTGGGTCGTGGTCGCCCGGGACACGACCGCCCGCCGGTTCAAACACGAACCGATTATGCCCGAGGCGGCCCGCGTCCAGATGGTCGAGGGCCTCAAACCGGTGGACCGTGCGCTCCTCGGGCACGAGGGGGACATCTACGCGATCCTCGACGAGATCCGTCCGGACGTCATCGCGATCGGCTTCGATCAGATCCACGATGAGGATCGGATCCGCGCGGAGTGCGCCCGCCGTGGCCTCGCGACCAAGGTCGTCCGCCTGCCGAAATTCGAGGGGGACCTCGACGGGACCCGGAAGATCGTGCGGAAGGTAGCGGAATGGCTCGCGCTCCAAGAACGGCTCGCGGAGGTCGAAGGCTCCAAGGCCGGTCCGCCGGCCGAGGTCGCCGCTCCACGACGCCGAAGAGGAAAGGCCTGAAGCGCATCGGGATCGTCGACACGTCCTTCGCCCGGTTCGACATGGCCTCCGCCGCCATCGATGAACTCCGCAAGCAAGGGGGCGGGTTCGTCATCGATCGGTACACGGTGCCCGGGATCAAGGACCTCGCGGCGGGCGCGCGGATCCTCTTCGACCGCGGCTCGGACCTGGTCCTGGCGCTCGGCATGGTCGGTCGCCAACCGGTCGACAAGGATTGCGCCCTCGCGGCGGACTTCGGTCTCCAATCCGTCCAGGCCGAACTCGGCAAGCACATCCTCGGCGTCATGGTCCACGAAGAGGAGACGTCGACCGAGGCCGAGCTGGCGGCGCTCTTCGACCGCCGCACGCGGGAGCATGCGGTGAACGCCTACGATCTGCTGTTCCGACCCGAAGCGATTCGAGCCCGCGCGGGGACGGGCCAGAGGGAAGGCTTCGCGGATGCCGGGCCGATCAAGGTGGCCCGATGAACCTCGCGATCGTCGCGGCGGAGTTCAATCCCGAGGTCACGGATCGGATGGTCGAAAAGGCGGTCGCGCGGGCGAAAGAGCGAGGCGTCCGCGTGGCGTCCCTCGTCCGCGTCCCCGGGACGTTCGAAATCCCGCTGACGATCCAGCGGCTCCTCGAGCGCCCCGACGTCGACGCGGCGGTGGCCATCGGGGCGGTGATCAAAGGCGAGACGTTGCACGACGAGGCGCTCATGGCCGCCGTGCCGAAGGCCCTGCTCGACATCGGACTCCGGTCGGGCAAGCCCGTCGGCCTCGGCATCACCGGCCCAGGGATGACGGACGAGCAAGCCCTCGCCCGCGTGGATAAGGGCGCCGAAGCCGTCGATGTCGCGCTGGCGATGCACGAGATCCTGCGGAAGCTATGACACGGCTTCCCTGAGATTCACGGCGGAAAGGTTTAATCCCGAGACGCTTCCATCCGGGCGAACTCCGAGGGGCCCTGGCATGGTGGATGCGGCTGCGCTCGAATCGATCCTCAAGGAGATCGAGCACAACGAGGGGGTCCACGAGGCGATGCTCGTATCGCTCGCGGGCACCTATCTCGCGGGCAGTGTCCCGAGGGGCGTCCACGTGGACACCTTCGGATCGATGTTCGCAGTCCTCGTCGGTTCCGCGGAGACCGTGACGGCGGAGACGAGGGACGTCTTGGACAGCGTGATCATCCGCTCCAAGACGAGCCTGTACCTGATCGTCCACGGAGGCCGCAAGGCGTTGCTCGTCCTGCGGATCCCGCCGACGTCGGACCCGCAGAAGATCAAGTTCGCCGTCGAGAAGTACGTCCCGCGGATCGAGGAACATCTGTAGGCTAGATCCTCCGCATCCCGCGGAGGAGCCATTCTCCCACGGCTTTCGACACATATCGGACCGTGGCGTCGGCGCCGCGGTCCGTACCCTGTGCCCGGGTTTTGCCGGCGCCGATCCACTGGACCACGTCGTCTGCGCGGAGCCGGCCGGCCTCCAGGACCGTCACGGCCCTCCCGGCTTCATCGAGAAAATGGCTGTCGCTTCCGCCGGTCTGTCCGACCGACCGCTCCGCGGCGCGGGCGCGTGCCCGCTCATTGCCGCGGCGGAGCGTCCTCGCGTTGCAGGTCTCGTAGGCGGAGAAGCGCGCTTCCAACAAGGCGGGCTCGCCGAGCCCGGACCAGAAGCGGTACGGATGCGCCGCGACGGCGACCCCTCCCAGCGCGGTGATTCGTTCGACCGTTTCCCGCACGGAAAGGTCCCGGAGGATGGGTTCCCTCACGCCGTACGCGATCACGTGTCCCGACCGCGTGGAGATCTCGATGCCCGGGATGACAATCAGATCTCCCGCGGCGGCCTCCGCCTCCCGGATTCCCGCGACCGAATTGTGGTCCGTGATCGCGATCCCGTCGAGGCCCACTTGGCGCGCGCGGGCGACGAGGTCCGCGGGCGACACGCGGGAGTCGGGCGAATGCCGGGTATGGTTGTGGAGGTCCAGGCGCATGAAGGAGGGCGCAGAACGGGGCGGCTCGCTTAAAGACTTGGGACGGGATTCCACGGGAGCGCTTATCGGCGGGAAATTCCTTGTTGGAATCGTGACCGTCGAGGTCCGGATGGGCATCCTGCGGGACCGACTCTATGTCGATCGGCACGAATGCGAGATCCTTCGCGGTCGCCACGGTTGGCGCCACGTCGTTGATCCGAATGGGCGGGGCGGCCGGGTTCGGTACGACAGCTGGCGCGATCGGATTGACATCGAATCCCCCGACGGGTCTCTCCAGATTCGATTTCGACTGCGCCACACGACGTTCAGCTGGCGAGGGCGTACCTACTCGGTCACGTCGACGGGATGGAGCCGCGTGACCGTCACGGACGAGCAGCGCCGAACGGTCGTCGAGGCTCGCCTCACGTGGAGCGGGATCCGGCTCGAGTCCCTCGACCCTGAGTTCCGCCCGATCGAAAGGGAGCTCGCCCTCGGTCTGGCCCAGCGATCCCTCGCATGGGCGATGGCGATCGCGCCGGTCGGTTGAGTTGCTAGTGGACCCATGTCCCCTCCTTCAGCCCCTTGTCGACGCGCACGGGCTTCCCGTCGACGGAGAGGGTGACTTGGACTTCTCCTCCGAGCCCCCGGAAGACGACGGTCCCCTCCGGGCCCACCTGAAACTTGTACTTCTGAAAATCGGAGAAGGGCAAGGTCGAGGCGCCCTTCGCGCCGAAGATCTGCGAGCCGAGGGGGACGTCCTCGGGAGGGATCAGGAGGCCCACGGTGGCTTCGTCCTCTCCCGCGAGGAGCATGCCGCGGCTCTCGATGCCGCGGAGGTTCGCGGGCTCGAGATTCGCCAGGACGACGACCTTCCTCCCGCGGAGCCCCTCGATCGGGTAATCCTTCCGGATCCCCGCGACGACTTGCCGTCGTTCGTCCCCTAGATCAATCTGCAAGACGTACAACTTGTCCGCATTGGGGTGCTCCTTCACATCGACGATGCGAGCGATGCGCACGTCGAATCGCGCGGTCGGATCCTCGGAGGTCTCACGCAGGTCGATCTTGGCGAAGAGGGGTTTGCCGACTCGCAGCTTCTGACCGGCGGGGAGATCGTCGAGGGCCTCGTTCCAGCGTTCCCCGTGGACGTCGGAATCGTATCCCAAGGCGTGCCACAGGCGGGACGAGCTCCGAGGCAGGAACGGGGCCATGATGATCGCGAGGGCGCGGCTCACGCGGAGCGCGACATGGATCGCCGTGGCACAGGCCGCGCGGTCCGACTTCAACAGGTTCCAGGGAGCCTTCTGGTCAACGTACTGGTTGCCGAGCCGGGCCAACTGGATCGCCTCCTTCATCGCGTCCTTGACGTGGACGTACTCGAGGTTCTGGGCAACCTTCCCGGCCTGCTGCTCGATCGCGCGGACCATCGCCTTGTCGGTCGCGTCGAGGAACGTGGCCGGCGGGACCTCGTGTCCGAAGTTCTTGTCCGCGAAGGTGAGGGCCCGGTGGACGAAGTTCCCGTAGATCGCGAGGAGTTCGTTGTTGTTCCTCCGTTCGAAGTCAGCCCATTCGAAGTCGGTATCCTTCGTCTCGGGCATCGTGGCGATCCCGTAGTACCGGATCTGGTCCGGGTCGAAGCGTTCGAGCAGCTCAGGGAGCCAGATGCCGCTGCCTCGGCCCGTGCTCATCCGCTCTCCCGAGAAATTCAGGTATTGCGTCGCGGCTACGTCGTAGGGGAGTGCGAGTTTCTCGTCGTACCCCATCAGGATGGCGGGCCAGAACAGGGTGTGGAACACGATGTTGTCTTTCCCGACGAAATAGAGGTGACGAGCCTTCGGGTCGTACCAGAAATCCTTCCATCCATCGGATCGGCCGCTGCGTCGATACCATTCCTTCGTCGCGGTCAGATATCCCATGACGGCCTCGAACCAGACGTAGATCCGTTTCGTCTCGTATCCGGGGACCGGGACTTCGATGCCCCACTCCAGATCCCGCGTAATGGGGCGGTCCTTGAGACCTTCGTCGAGCCAGCTCTTGGCGAAGGTCAGGACGGGGAGCCTCCAGAATTCTTTGTCGTCGAAGATCCACTGCTTGAGGCGGGCTTCGAGGGCGCTGAACCGGAAGAAGAAGTGGGACGTCTCGCGCTTCTCCGGGGCGGTGCCGTGGATTCGGCATCGCGGTCCGATCAGATCGAACGGATCCCACAAGTGGCCGCAGTTGTCGCACTGGTCTCCGCGGGCATTCTCGAATCCGCAGTTCGGACATTTGCCCTCCACGTACCGATCCGGCAGGAAATGGTTGCCCGCGCGGCAGAACGGGGAGATCATCGTCCGTTCGTAGACCTGCCCCTTTTTCTTGAGGGCCAAGAAGATTTCCTGCACCCACTCCTTGTGGTGCGGGTCCGCCGTGTTCCAATACAGGTCGTACCGGACGCCGAGCTGTTCGATGTTCTTCGCATGGAGCGCGTGATAGCGCTCGGCGATGACGCTCGGGGACACCCCTTCCTCGTCGGCGCGGACCATCGTCGGCGTCCCGTGCATGTCGCTCCCGCCGACCATCAGGACCTCGTCACCCTTCATACGGTGGTACCGCGCGATGACGTCGGCCGGGATGAACGTGGAGACGGCGTGGCCAAGGTGCCTAGGCCCCGACGCATACGGCCATGCGACGCACACGAGGATTTTCATTTCGTCCGTCCAAGATGGGAGGTTCTCTTAAAGCATTCGCGATGGCGGCCTCGCTCCGACGATGACGGCGGACTCGGTCTTGATTATCATATCCTGCCAGTTCTGACCAAGAGCTATTGGTCGAAAAGCGCGATGCGTTGCTGCTCTATGGATAACGGTTCGATGATCCTGCAGCGGAAACCGTCCGGCGCCCGGCGGTCCGAGCGCGACTTGGCCCGCACGATGCGATCGGCAGGTTCGCTCCCGCAGATCTTGTGTTGGAATTGTCGGCGACTCACGTCGTTCGAACTGGATCATTGTCAGCATTGCGACTCCGCGTTTGCCGGGAGCACCGGAGGAGCCTACGGGTCCGGACGGGCCCCCGCGTCGAAGCCTTTGGTCCGATCGCGGGCCGAGAACGGATCGTCGTTAGGTCGGCGATCCCTCCGCGAGATCGTCGAAGACCTGCAGCGCGTTCGCGATCTAGCCGATTCCCCCAGGGAGCCTCCCCGAGATGAGGAGGTCTCCCTCCTCTTGTACCAGTGTCCGAGCTGCGGACGGTTCGTCTCGCGGGCGGCCCAGGCGTGCGCGTGCGGAGTGCGATTCGCGCCGCCGTCGGAGATGACGTTCCAGTGCCCGGAGTGCGCCTCGCGCGTCTCCCCCGGCGACGAGTGCCCGGTGTGCGGCGTCGAATTCCGCGCGGCGACCTTCCGGAACGATCCGGTGTACGCGTGTCCCCGCTGCGGGACGCACGTCGAATCCGATGCGATCCGCTGCTCCTGCGGCGCCTGGTTCGAAGACTGATGCCTTCCAAGTATCAGGGCTGAGAACCGTTGGAGAACTTCCTTATCGTCCCACCTCGTCGTTCCTCCGTCGACAGACCACCCCCGTCGAAAGGAACCCTAACCCAAGATGAAACCGAAACGCCCCCGCATCTCTCGCCGGAAGACGTACTATCTCGTCCTCTGGTGGATGTCCCAGACGCCGTACGCGGCGATCTTCGAGAACGAGGTGGCGGCGGAGGCGGCGGCGAACGTCCGCAACGCTCTCCTGGTGACGATCTCCGGCCGCGACGCGAAGGTGGACCAGATTTTGGATTGGTACCGCCGGGACGAGTCCGGTCGGCCGATGCCCGCGGAGTGGCGCGACCTGGTCGGCCAGATTCACGTCCCGTGGCTCGCGAAGCCCAAAGCGGCCGTCTGATCGCGACGTCCTCGAGGCGACACCCACCGAGGTCGGCGTGGACCAGCCTCGGACCAGCCTGACTGCAGGGTCCTATCAAATCGGATAGGGGGGAAGAAACGACTATACCTTCGGACTGCAGGAGCGGGTTGCCCTCTATGGTCCAATCCCAGGACATCGTCGCGGAATGTCCGACGTGCAAGGCGATTGTCCCCCTCGACGCGACGGAGTGCCCGCAATGCGGGGAGCTGTTCGACGATGACGGGACGGGGGAAACCCCGGTCGCGATCGACCGCCAGGAATCAAGTCGTCCGGCGGCCGAGGGTTCGACCGACGAGCGGAAGACCGGCTTCCGCGAGAAGTTCCTCTTCTACACGGGAATCTTCCTGATCCTGCTCGGCGGTCCGGGGATCGCGCTCGGCTCCTGGTTGCACGACGAGCTGCAAATCGGCGTGGGCGAGTTTCGGGCCTTCGACGTGTTCGGACCTTGGAATCGCCTCGTCACTGCGATCGGGCTGATCGTCCTGATCGTCGGGATCGTGTTCCTGATCCTGAGCCTCCGTTTCTCCCGACCTTCCGACGTCGAGAAAGACCTGGAAGCGCTCCGCGAATCGTAGCCGGGCGAAGCCTCCTCTCCTCTCGCCGACTATATCGTTATATACCGCGCAACGCGATGCGAAAGGAGGCGACGACCGCGTCGCCGTATGGAGTGGGGAATGGCGTATTCGGGAGCTGCTTTCCGACCTTCCAACGTGCCGGTCGAGGAAGGCAAGGTCTACGAAGCCAAGATCGAGGACATCGGACGCGAGGGCGACGGACTCGCGCGCATCCAGAACTTCGTCGTGTTCGTCCCCGGGACGAAGGTCGGGGACGAGGTGAAGATCCGGATCACGAAGGTCCACCGCCGCATGGCTTTCGGTGAAGTCCTCAAGGAATAGCGTCGCGGACGGGGAGGGACGCGATGGAGTCAGCGGTAGCCGCGCCGCAGGCGCGCTCGATTCGGTCCGTCCCTAACGAATTCCACGGTGTGATGACGCCGCGACACCTTCCGGGCGCCGGAGGGCGACGTTCGTGCGCATCCTGGAACGAATTCGGGCGGGCAGTGGCGTGGAAAGGGAGGCATCGTACGGCCTTCAAGCGGGACTCCTCGCCATCGCCTTGATTGGGATCACCCTTGCGACCTTCGGGCCGTTCTTCTTCCTCTCCCTGGCTTACGTCCTGATGTCCGCGGCGGGCGCATTCGCCCTCCTGGGCTGGCGATGGGCCGACCGTGTCCTCCATCTGGCAAAGACCCAGAGCCGCGTCCGGACGGACGCGCAGATCGGGCGAATCCTGTCGATTGTGTCCCTTCTGTTCGTCCTGTACTACTCCGGCCTTTGGATTCTCCTGGCCGTGACCTGGCCGATCGTCCTCTTCTTCGGGCTGCTCGCCTGGTCGGCGCATCGGGCTCGCGTCACCGCGCGGGATCCCTCGACGGAGGCGGGCGCATGAGGATTGCGCGCAGCGCCCTGGTCATTTCTCTCGTGCTTCCCGCGCTCCTCTTGATCCCCAATCACGTCGTCGCCTTCTGCGAGATCCTCGAGCCGCCCTCGTCGTTCCCAACCCAGGTGAACGGCACGCAGGTGGAGATCCGGTTGACGGAAGGCTTCGCCCGCGTCGTCATCATCAAGGAGTTCTACAACCCGAGCAACGAGCCCAAGCAGGGTCAGATCTTCTTCCCCCTCGAAAAGGGCCACGAGCTCATCACGGACCTTCGGCTCAAGATCGGGAACGTCGTGTACAATTCCTCCGCGGGAGACCGCGGGGGTGCTTTGGATGACTTCCTCACGGCGATCGCCCAAGGCCAAGATGCGGCCCTGGTCCAATACGATCCGCCGCGGGACGTTTACTGGATTGCGGTCACGATCCCTCCGAAGGAGACTCGGACGACGATCACAACGTTGGAGATGCCCCTCGCGAAGCGGGACGGCTCCTACGACTACCACTACCGGCTCTCCGTCGACGCCCGGGACAGCGTGGCCTATCTGCGCGTCCATCTCCGAGTCGAGACCGCGACGCCCCTGGTCCATGTGCACCTCCTCAGCCACCCGGACGTCCCCGTCCTGCGAATCGGAGACCGTGCGGCAGAGGCCTACATCAACGACACCGGGACCGTCCAGGGGCGCGACCTCGACGTCCACTTCGGTGCCGCCAGCTCGGCCCTCGCGCAGTGGGTCGACCCGCAGGGCGAACGATACGTTCGATATTCCATCGACGCGTGGGACCCTTCCTGGCGGAATTTCATGGCCCCCATGCCTCGGTCGCTCCTGGTCGCCGTCGATGCCTCCGGGAGCATGGGCCTCGACGATCGATGGTCCGCCGCGGAGGAATCCGTGTCGCGGCTCGCGGCCGACCTGCATCCCGGCGAAACTTTCAACGTCGTCGCGTTCGGCGGGCCATCGGTCCGCACCCTCGATTCGGTTCCTCGGGAGTGGACGCCCGGACGGAGCGCGGACCTCGATCGGTTCCTCGCCTCCCTCACGCCCCATGGGAGTACGAGCTTCGCGGATCCCCTCGCCGTGATCGACGGCTGGGCGCGGACGGCGACGGCGCTCCACCAGCAGCCGATCTTCGTCCTGATCTCCGACGGCCGGCCTTCCCGCGGTCTCGAGGGCCTCGAGTTGGAGAGGGCCTTCTCGGAGGTCGCGTACGACCGGACGATGCCGATCTTCGCGCTGGCGACGAAGCCCGCGACGCATGCGGACGAGTCGCTCCTCCGCAACCTGTCGCACTTCCAAGGCGGAGACCTGTTCACGCTCCACGGCGACGACACCGCGGCCCAGGTCGGTTCGCTGCTCGGCTCGATCCGGGTCCCGATGCTCGTGGGCGTCCGGTCCGACCTCCCGATGGCCTCCGATGCGGTGTTCGCGAACGCGAACCCGCAGACCGTCGTCCAGGGAGGCGAGGCGATCGTGCTCGCGAAGCTCTCCGGCGGATCGGCCGATCCGATCGACGTGCGGCTGTCATGGACCGGTGCCGGTGCCGCGCAGGCCCTCGAACGGACCGCCTCGGGGACCGGCGTCCCCCTCCAATCGCTCCTCGGACGGCAATGGGTCCTCCTGAAGATTCACGGGATGCTCGCGGCCTTGCGGGCCCATGAGGACCCCGCGACCCTGGATGCGCTGAAAGCCCTGGCGACCGAGAACCGCGTGGTCACGCCGTACACGTCGCTCCTCGTGGTGATCCCGCGGACGGATCCGGGATCGACCGAGGCGTCCCCGGCCGCCGCCGATCGGGCCTTTGCCGGCATCGGGGGAGGCCTGTTTGCCGCTCCCGCGTCCTCGGGCCGTGGGGGGCCGATCGGCGTCTCCTCGCCGCTCGAAATCGAGGGCAGGAAGGCGGAGGCCCTTCGGCAGGACTTGGCGAACCCCCTCGTCGCGGACAACGAACTCGACCGCCGGATCTTCGCGGGCTCTCCGGAAGACCAACAGATCGATCCGACGACCGCCGTCATCCGATTCCAGGGGACGTACGTCCGCGTGCTGGAGGTCGGGAACGAGCTCGTCGGGGTCTTTCCGGACGACTTCCGGGGCCTGTCGCTCTATCCCACGACCTTCGGGATGGCGCTGAGCGCGCTCTCCCTCGCGGCCCTGTTCGTGGTCCGACGGCGGCGTCCATCGGCGTCGACCGCGGGCTAGGTCCCATCCGGGGGCTTTCGAGAACCGTCGAATAATGTCCATATATGCCCCCCGCCCCATTCGACTCGCGAGGCCTACAGCCATGGTTCTCACCCGCGCCGCCGCGATAGCGTTCGCCTCCTCCGCCGCCCTTGCGGTCGTCCTCGCTTCGTCCGTGGCCGTGGCGGACGGGAGCGACTCGGACGGAGACGGCGTCCCCGACCAGCTTGAAGATGCGACGCAACGGACCGTTGCGGCGAGCGTCGCGGGCGATCAGTTCAGCGTGTCGAGCCACCTTGGCAGCGGCGCGGTCGAGGACGAGTTCGACTTGTCCTACCACGCCGGGACCTTCTCCCTCTGGTACACCCAAAGCAGCGGGGTCGACAGCTCGTACGAACTCCAAGTGGCGAACCTGCAGGCGTGGCAGGACCGGAACGGGAACGGTCGGATGGACCCGGGAGAGATCTCTCGGACGACCTCGCTCGGTTCCACCGCGTTCGCGAACGCCCAAGTGGCCACCTCGAATCGCACCGACGCGGACGGCGGCGTCGTGTATTCCTTCGTCGTCCGGAGCAACGACGGAAATGTCTCGTTGAACGTGACCTTGGCCCAACGATTCGAGCGCATCGACGATGCGATCCTCAGCCCGATGGAGGCACGGTTGGACCTCTCCATGAGGCAAGGGTTGGCGACCTCCGGGGAAAACCTCGCCTTGGGTTTCCGGATGGGCACCCATGAGACGCCTCGTCTCGAGGATCACAGCTGGCACGAGGCCTGTTCCTGCTTCGCCGCGGACGAACACGAGATCAACGTCACCGCGAGCGGTGAAGGGAGCCCCTCGACCGTCTTCTTCTCCTGGTCCGACCGCGCCGCCGCGGGCGGGACCTCGATTCCGGTGGCGTTCACCGGTCCCTCGGCCTCGAACCCGTACGGGCTGACGCTCTCCTACGCCCTGGAGACTTCGGCGCCGTCCTCGACGGTCGTCCAGCGCACGACGCTGGGAGTCCGCAGCGCGGTTTACGAGATCCGCCGAACCACCACTCCGGAGGTCCGAGGCGATCTTCCGTTGTTCGCCGGGACGTTCGCGGCGGTGGCGACCCTCGTCGGGGTCACGATCGTCCTCGCGAGCCGCCGCGCGAAACACCGGGAGGAAACGGGCCGGAAACCTTAACGCCGCGCCCCTTTACAGGGCGCGGTGGTTGGCTTGGCGGCCCTCGATACCGTCCTCCTCGCGAACGTCCTGCTCGCCGCGGTCTCCGTTTTCGCCCTCGCCCTGACCGTCATCGCGGTCCTCGCCTACCGGCGGGCGCGGGACTCGCACCTCGTGTTCCTCGCCTCCGCGTTCGGCGCGTTCTTCGTGAAGGGCCTGCTCCTGACGATCTTCCTGTTCGCGGGGAATCTAGGGCTGGGCCAGTTCTTCGTCCTGTCCGGCTCCCTCGATCTCGCGATCCTCGCCCTGTTCTACGGGTTCACGCTCCGGCGTTGAGCACTGCATGGCCAAGGACGAGGACATCCTGGCGGTGGCGACCCGCAAGAACCTCTACGATTTCGTCCGGCGGAATCCGGGATTCCATCTGCGGGAAGTGTCGCGGGCCTTGAATCTCTCGATCACGCTGGCGGACTACCACCTTCGCTTCCTCGAGAGGCACGAGCTGGTCACGTCGTCGATGGATGGAGAGTACAAGCGTTTCTATCCGAGGTCCACCCCCGGCCTCGCGGACGTCCCCGCGGCGCTATCGGAGGCGGACCGCCAGATCCTCGCGTACCTGCGGCAACCCGTCCCGCTCCGCGTGATTGCGTTCCTCATGGAGCACGAGGAGGCGACGCACAAGCAGATTCTCGAGCAGGTGCCGGTCTCGCCTTCGACCCTGTCCCATCACCTGAAGAAGATGCAGGCCGGGGGCGTGATCGACCGGGCCGAGGGGAAGGAGCGAGGCTACCGGATCCTGCAGCCGAAGACGGTCGCTCGCCTCATGGCGACCTACGAACTCGCGACGGCCGACCAGATTGACACGTTCCTCCGCGTGTGGGGCGAATTCCGCGTCTGATTCGGAGCGTGGGACGTGGGGACCGAACCTACAAGATGGTGGCGAGATCCGAGGCGACCCATTCGAGGAATTCTCGGTCCGTCGGCCCGAACGCATTCACCTGATCGGAGTCGATGTCAATTTCCACGATCGGGGCACCGTCGCGGAGGATCGGCACGACGATCTCGGCCCGCGTGTTGATGAAACATTGGAGGTACCGCGGATCGTCGTTCACATCTTGGACGACGACCGTCGCTTTCTCGGCAACCGCGGCGCCGCAGATGCCCTGCCCAATCGGAATCCGCGTGTGTTGCGTCGCGCTCGGCCCGGACCAAGAAGCGAGGACGAGTTCGGGCCCCTCGACCGAATAGATGCCGACCCAGGTATAGTGAGGGATCTTTCGCAATTCGCGGCAGACGAAATCCGTGATCGCCTTCCGCTGACTCCCGGAATGGATGATCTTCTGCAGGCGCGCGGCGACGTCGTCGTAACTCACCTTCCCCTTCTCGCCGGCCATGACCTCCCCGAACTTCCCCACGCCTTTCATGGCGACCGCCGACGCGTCGAAGGGTCGGGATTGCCATAAGCCTTGCGGCATGGCCCGCAACGAGGGACACCAGCCGACATCTCGAAACATCCAGCGGAGGGTTTGAGTGCCCCGGCGGACGGGTCTGAACAAATTCTGTAGAAGGTTGATATACCTCGAATCGGTAGAAACGATCACAAGCATCCCTCCAACAACGAGGCCGTTCCCCGGTTTTCCTCTGGGCGAACGGCCCACCTTTTTTGAGCTCGCGCGAAATCGGCTTTCGATTTCGAAAAGCGGGTCGATTGATTGAGCGGGATTCGAAAAACGTTTTATAGATTCGAGATTATTGTGGGACCGCTTAGACAAGCATCCCTCCACAACGAGGCCGTTCAGGATTCCTGGACGGCCCTTTATTTTGGTTTGTCCACGCATTGGCCTAGGCCATCGGAGGGAGCGAAATCCCGCGGGCGTCGATCCTCACGCGGCGGCCCACCACCTTGAGGCGTCCTTCCGCGAACAGGCGGACCGCGAGGGGAAGGAAGATGTGTTCCTGTTCTAGGATCCGCGCGGCGAGCGTTTCCTCCGTGTCTTCGTCCCAAACCGGCACGGCCTTCTGCAGGATGATCGGCCCTCCATCGACCGAGGCGTCGATGAAGTGGATCGTGCATCCGGTGACCTTCACTCCCGCCGCGAGGGCGTCGCGCGGGGCATGGGCGCCGGGGAACGCCGGGAGGAGGGAGGGATGGATGTTCATGATGCGCATCGGGAACTGTCCTAAGAAATAGGTTGTCACGAGGCGCATGAAACCGGCGAAGACCACGAGCTCCGTCTGCTTCTCTCGGAGGGTTTTCACGACCTCTCGCTCGAAGGCCTCTCGATTCTTCCCGAAGGTCCGATGGTCGATGACCGCGGCCGGGACCCCCGCCTTCTTCGCGCGCTCGATCACCGGCGCACCGGGGACGTTGCAGACGAGCACAACGAGGTCCGCGGCAAGATCGCCCCGATCCCTCGCGTCGACGAGGCTCTGGAAATCTGTGCCGCGTCCCGAGGCCAAAATCCCGACGCGGAGGCGGCCCATCGGATCCCTCAGTGTTTGAAGAGCCGGGTCCCGGTGAAGACCATCGCGATGCCGTGCGCATCCGCCGCCTCGATGACCTCGGCGTCGCGGATGGACCCGCCCGGCTGCGCGACGACGGCGACGCCGCCCTTCGCCAATTCATCGATCCCGTCGCGGAACGGGAAGTAGGCATCGCTGATCGCGACGCTTCCGCGCGCCGCCGTCTTGGCCTTATAGCACGCGAGCATGCACGCGTCGACGCGGCTCATCTGACCGGCTCCGATGCCCACCGTCTTTTCCCCCGTGACCAGGACGATCGAATTCGATTTCACGTAGCGGCTCACGGTGATGCCGAAGACGATGTCGCGCATCTGGTCGGCGCTCGGAGACGCTTTCGTCACGACCTTGAACGACTCCGGCCGGAGCGGGGGAAAGTCCGTCGTCTGCAGGAGGACTCCGCCGAGGACGCGGACCATGTCCACGCCGTGCTCGGCCCGCAGGGGCCCGCGGGTCCGGAGGATGAGGAAGGCTCCCTTCTTCTTCGATTTCAGGAGTTCGAGGGCCGGAGGTTCATATCCGGGCGCAATCACCGCGTCGAGCACATCGCCCTTCATCGCCTTCGCCGTCGGGAGATCGACGGGCCGGTTGAGGCCCACGACGCCGCCGTAAGCGGACACGGGATCGGCCTCGTGCGCGCTCTGATAGGCCTGGACGAGCGTCGACCCGAGGGCGACGCCCGAGGGATTCGTGTGCTTGATCACCACTGCGGCGGGTCGCTCGAACTCCGTCGCGACTCGGAGCGCCGCGTCGAGGTCGATCAGGTTGTTGTACGACAGGTCCTTTCCCTGCAGACGTTCCGCGGTCGCCGTCGCGGCGAACCGGTACGGCTCGCGGTACAGGGCGGCCCTCTGGTAGGGATTCTCTCCGTACCGCAGGTCCGCGAGCTTGTCGTACGCGAGGCGGAGCGCGGGCGGCAGCGGATTCCCCTCGCGGGAGGCGAGATAGTTGAAGATCGCCGCATCGTAGCGGGAGGTGTACTCGAACGCCTCGCGCGCGAGTTCCTCTCGGAGTTTCCGCGGGATCGCCTTGTGTTCGCGATAGGCCCGGAGCACCTCGGGATACCGGGACGGCTTCACGACGACCGCGACGCGGGATGCGTTCTTCGCCGCGGCGCGAATGAGGGACACCCCTCCAATGTCGATGTTCTCGATCGCCTGATCGGCCGTCACGTCGGGCTTCGCGACCGTCTCCTCGAACGGGTACAGGTTCACGACGACGAGGTCGATGGCGACCGCCCCCAGGTCCTTCAAGTCCTTTTCCTCGCCGGTCGGCGCAAGGATCCCCGCGAAGATCCGCGGATGCAAGGTCTTCACGCGGCCCCCGAGGCCTTCTCGCAAGCCCGTGTAGTCCGCGACGGTCACGACCGGGAGCCCCGCGGCCCCTAGGGTCTTCGCCGTGCCGTCGGTCGCGATCAGCTCGAAGCCGACGTCGCGCAGCCCGCGGGCGAATTCAACGAGCCCCTCCTTTTCCGACACGCTCAGGAGCGCCCGCGGGGGAGAAACCATCCCTATTACCGAGTCCCGATGGGGAGATTGCAATTAAAGGTTGGGACAGGGATTCAGAAACGGTCCCCCCTTCGAGCGAAGTCAGAAGGACGGCTCGGGACGCGGAAGGAGGCCCGCCTCCTTGACGACCCTTGCCACGACCCCGTCCCGGCCGACGGGCATCAAGTGCACGCCTCGGATCCCATCGATTTTCCGAAGGGCCTTGACCGTCCGCACGGCGATGCTCACGCCCTCGGCCTTCGGATCCGGCGCCTTCTCCATGCGGTCCATGATGTGTTTCGGGACCGTGGCCCCGAGCGTCTCGACCAAGAAGCGCGCCATCTTGGCGGACCTCAAGGGGATGACCCCCGCGAGGATGTAGACCTTCTCGTGGAGCCATTCCTTCCGGACAAGGCGCATCCATTCCTCGAACGCGTCGATGTCGTAGACCGCCTGCGTCTGGACGAAGTCCGCGCCGGCGAGGACCTTCGCGCGCAACTTTGCGAACGACTCCTCCTTGGACCCGCGGAACGGATCCGCCGCAGCCCCGATGAACACCTTTGGCGGAGCGTCGACCGTATCGCCCCCGCGCAGCCTTCCGCGATCGCGGAGGTCCCGAAAGGTTTCGATCATCTCCTCCGTTTTCAGGTCGAACACGCCCTTCGCCTCCGGTTCGTTGCCCGCGGAAACCGGGTCGCCCCAGAGGCACAGCACGTTCCGGATCCCAAGGGCGGCGGCGCCGAGGAGGTCCGCCTGCAACGCGATTCGGTTGCGGTCCCGGGCCACCATCTGCATGACCGGCTCGATGCCCTCCCGCAGCGCGATCGTCGCGGCCGCGAGGGAGGAAAGGCGAACCCGGGCTCGGGTGCAGTCCGTCACGTTGCAGGCATCGACGGCCCCCCGATACCGCGAGACGATCTCTCGGATGTCCGTCGGGTCTGCCGAAGCCGGCGGCGCGATTTCCGCGGTCACCGCGAAAATGCCGGACGCCAACATCCGCTCCAGGTGGCTCCCCGAGCGGACCGTGCGGACTCCGACGGCCTCCGCCATCGGACGGCGGAAAGCGCCGGACGCTATCTAGACTTCGCTCGACCGACCCGCGTCCTACCATCCGTACCGATCGCACAATTCCAACGTGCGGATCATCCGGAGGAGGTCCCGCGCGTGGAGGACGATCCACGGTTTCCGGAGGAAGGCGCGGAGGGAGACCTTCGCGTCGACCGCCCGCCAGTCGAGGCCGTGCAGTTCCTCGGTCACCGAGTTGATGAATGAGTCGTGCCAGGTCCGGACCCGGTCGATCATCTCGGAAAGCAGGGGATCCAGGAAGGGCGACGCCCTCAGGATGCGATCGTACGCCAGCATCGCCGGCGGGTCCTCTGTCCCGAGCGCGGCGACCGCACATTCGCCCGCGATGCGGCCGCTGAACAGGCCCGGATGGATCCCCGCACCGTTCATCGGGTTCGTGATCCCCGCCGCATCCCCGACGATGGCGAGGCCGGGCGCTGCGAGGGACGACAGGTCGTACCGGTACGGGATCGAGCCGGCGATCGTCTGCGTGCGCCTCGCGACGTCGATGCCGAACCGCCGGCAGAAGGCGACCGTCGCGGCGTGTCCGTCGATGGGCCCGCCGGCCCCGACGTTCACACTATCGCCCTTCGGGAAGACCCAGGCGTAGCCTCCCTGGTACACCCGGCTCACGAACAGCAGGAAGAAGTCCGGGTCGAGGATCGGCACGTCTTCCCGGCGGAAGCGGTACTCGTACGCGACGATCTTCTCCAGGGACCGCACGAGGCCGGCCTGTCGCGCGGTCAGGCTCGAGGGCCCATCGGCGCCGATGACCACGCGGGCGTCGAGAGACTCGCCGTTCGCTTGGACGCGCCAGCCACCGTCGTGCCGCGCGACCGCCGTCACCCGCGTCGAGGTCCTCAAGGTCGCGCCGTGATCGACCGCGTCGTTGACGATCCATCGATCGAACGAGGGCCGGTCGAGCGCGTATCCGGGCAGTCGCGTGATGTAAAACCATTTGCCGTTCGGGGCGACGCATTTCGCTCCCGCGACTTTCTGGGCGATCCATTCCTCCCGCGGTTGGAGTCCGTTCGACCGGAGACCGAACTCGCTCACGCCTTCGGCGCACTGCACCGGCTCGCCGATGATTTTCTTCTTGTCGAGGATCGCCGTCCGGTAGCCGGCCGAGGCGAGCTCTCGGGCCGCCATGCCTCCGGCAGGGCCGGCCCCGACGACGACCGCGTCGAACACATCCCGTCGAGAGGCGGCCGCGGCTATTTCGGCCTTATGCCGTGGCCTCCGCCGGGAATCGCCCGGCGAGGTCCTCGCCGTGGGCCGTCGTGCGATAGACGTAGGGCGGGACGCCGCGGCGGAGGGCGGGCCCCCGCTGCTTCGTGACGAGCCGGACCGCGATCAGGACGCGGAGGCAGTTGACGACCGTGTACTCCGAGAAGCCCATCTCCTCCACGATTTCGTTCACGCTCGCATCGGGGTGGTCTTGCAGGAAGTGCAGGATCTCGATCTTCTGCGGGTCCAACACCTCGGACGTCTGTCGCTTCTCCGGCCGCGGCTCGAGCTCCAGCCGCTCGTAGAGGCGCTTGCCTTGTTCCGAGGGCGTCACGACGACCTGGAGCAAGGCTTCTTTCTCGATCTCGAGGAGGTGCTTCGCGACCGCCGCGGGGGCGATCCCCATCTGGGCCGCCAGCTCCGAGATCTTGGAATCGCGGTTGCGGTACACTTTGTTCTCGACGACGATCGAAAGGACCTCGCGCTGGCGCTCCGTGAGGAGACGAGACCAGTCGGTAGAGTGCATCCGCGGGGCCCAACGCCCGGACCCGTCTTAAGCGTTTTTGTGGGAGCCCGTCGAAGGGTCTTTGTCTGACAAAATCACGGTACGGATCCGAGGTCCAACGCCTCCGTCAGACACGTCCATCGAGCCCGCTCCAAGCCTATAACCGGAGGCTCGACATCCCGACTTTCCGGTGGACCGGTGCCCGGCGAGCTGATCGACGGGAAGAAGATCGCGGACGAGGTCCGCGCGGAATTGACCTCCCGCATCGCTTCGCTCGCCGCTCGAGGGGTGGTGCCGGGACTCGCCGCGATCATCGTGGGAGAGGATCCCGGCTCGAAGTTATATGTGAAAATGAAAGGCAAGGCCTCCGAAGAGATGGGGCTGGCCCACTGGACGGTCGAACTCCCGGAGACGGTCTCCGAAGCGCGCCTGCTCGGCGAAGTTGCGCGGCTGAATTCGGATCCGAAGGTCCACGGCATCCTCGTGCAACAGCCGCTCCCTCCGCAGATTCGCGTGGACCGCGCCGTCGCCGCGGTGGATCCGCGGAAGGATGTGGACTGCTTCCATCCGACGAACGTGGGGCTCGTCCTGATCGGTCGACCGCGCTTCGCCCCGGCGACGCCCGCGGGCGTCGTGGAACTCCTCCTCCGCTCGGGCCACGATCCCGGCGGAAAGGACGTCGTCATCGCGGGGCGCAGCAACATCGTCGGGAAGCCCCTCGCGGCGCTCCTCATGCAGAAGGCGAAAGGGGCCAATGCGACGGTCACGGTCGTGCACAGCGGGACGCGGGACC